>ERZ1046148.1101-NODE-1101-length-14355-cov-6.127622_pt1 | contig 14355 bp, 4 predicted proteins | sample MGYA00383090_ERZ1046148 | MGnify/ENA primary metagenome ERZ1046148 (study PRJEB29581, sample SAMEA5548360) | metagenome | biome: marine; feature: coastal; material: water | depth 25 m | study: Short-term variability in the microbial, nano- and picoplankton... | reverse complement strand
CCACACGGGTTCGCCATTGTTGTTCGCATCTACGTGCGATCCAGTGCCATCATAATAGACTTTGACCCATGAACCGTTGAAGCCGCTTGGTACTTCGGCAACTACATCTCCGTGTTGATCTTTCACTTCATATACTCCATCGTCATCATTATACGTAACTTTAGCGAATCCACCGGTATGTTCCCGCAGATCACCATCTGCATCCGTAATCCACACACGATCAGCCTTTATAAAATTACCATTTGTGAAATTCGTTATCGCGGTTTTGTGTTTCCTTTCTGTTTCTGCTTCATCAATTTCAAGGTTTGTAGGTGTGTATACCTCCTCCGTCGGTACCGCAGCAATAAAGCCTTCAAACTCACTTTCTACAGATTTCGCTATGTATTGTTTAAATTCTTCTATAACTTCCGGTGGTAACTCCCCAGTTTTAAGAGCTTCTAAGGCTTGCTCGTATTCAGCGGTGCCTTTTGTGTATCCTAACCCCACGGTGTAATCAGTGCTAGAAAACACACTTTCGTTATACGAATTTATGTTATCTTCGTTTAAACTACCCATACCACCTGTTAAAAACCCCTCTACAAATAATTGATTATCTCTAGCCGTTGTACCTTCAAACATCATATCCTTAATTTGATTAGGTTCAGCGTTGTTTATTATGCGGTCTATCCTTGATTTGTAGTGGAGTTGTTCTAGTTTAAATTCTTCTTTTTGTTTGGGATCAAGTTTATTGAAAGCTTCCTTTTTACTCAACACCTCCGTAAGCAGCGTCATATAATCATCGTAAGCAGCCATATCTTTCGCTACTGGAAGTTTAAAATCTCTTAATAATATTGATTCTTGAGGATTTTCTGAAGTAGGATCGTGAGCATAATTATCCCATTGAATATTTCCATTTTCTAAAATAGTAAAATTATCAAACGCGGTGCCATTTACTAGAGAATTGGTATTTATTTGGTGAAATTTATTTGTATTCGATGTATATTTACCGTTAATATCTACACCTCCTTGTCTGTTTGTTAGAACTAAATCTAAATTACTATTATAGTTTACTATAGCTTGTGTGGCGTTGTTATATGAAATTACTGCTTCCTTATATTTTTTAGATTTCTTTGGATACCAAGACATGATTTCAGAAGCCTTTACAATCTCGTCTCTTCTAGCGGTTAGAAATTCCGTTGTTTTTCCCAACATCTTATCATCAACTTTTTCCATATTGATGTCAGGCATTGCACCTATAAATTCATCTGTCTTTTTTCTTTGAAAATCTAGATAATCACTTGCTTTATCCATGAACTTTGTCCACACGGTTTCTTTTACCTTAGAAACTGGTTCTACTGTAGCTGCTCCTGCTGCTGCTAATAAGTTATAATCTACTACTTTTGCTTGCGCCATAATTCTATTTATTTATTCCGTATCCAATCTAATGTCTGTGTATCTTTGTGCAAAAGGATCTTCGTACTGATCACCCAGTACATCTCTTCTTCTTTTTTCTTCGGTATTATTGCCGCCTCCGGCTACGCCTTTTTTCCGCCCATACCCATCATAGATGATCCCAAGCCCATCATGCTACTCCAAAATTGCATTTGTCTAGCTTGTGCGTTTTCTATAGCTTGGTTTGCTGCTGTAACTCTACCCGTTGCGGCAGCTAATAATCCTTGTGTTTTTTGGTATTCTAAATTTCTTGCGTCTGCAGCTCCTTGTAACTGAGCTGACTGAGCAGCTGCGGCTCCAGCTCTTTCGTAATACTGGTTTTTTCCCGCTCCCTTAGCTAAAGCAAGTTGATTTCGAGTTTCCTGCATTCCTATACTAGCACTTGCTTTTTGCGTGGCTAATTGACCTTGGTTAGACATAACTTGTGCTAATCCAGCTACACCGGAAGAACCAGCGGCGCCAGACAATCTATTCATAATATTTGCTTGCTGCTGTTGGTTTTGTTGTGCCATAAATTGCGCTTGCTGTTGGTTTACAGTTAAATCCTCGTATGTATTTTCCATGTTAGCAAACTTGTTTTCAGCTCCAGCGTACAAATTACTAGTATCTAAATTTCCAAAGTCTTCTAACCGGTTGTCCAGCGCTGTCCTAGCATTTGTGGCCTCAGTTTCTCTGTCGTTACGTCCACCGTAAGCAGCTCTACTTCCACCTATAGCCGCAGCTCCCATTATTACTCCTCCTATTATTAATGGAGCTACCTTTAAGGGACTTTCTTTCTTAAACGGTGTTATTTTTTTACCTATTGCCATATTATTATATTTTATCTATTTATAGTTACACTTTTTATGTTTTTTTTACTAGTTATGATGTTGCGGCGGTTAATATAGCGTCTACATTAAACTGTATAATTAAATCACTAGACGGCATTCTGTTAATAGTTGCCTTGGTGGTCATAGTAGCGGTTTTACCTATTCCCTTGATCTTTAATATAGTATCGTCTTCCAATGTTTGATTTGATGTTACTTCCATTACCTTTGTTTCGTAGTTTATTGCTGTAGATCTTTGGGTTGTTGTGTTGTCAAATCCAATACCCTCTATTTCCATGTCGGAATCAGCTCTTATTCCTTCTGCGTCATCTAACTCTATATCTCTACTTGAAGTGGTAGCGCCATTAACCTTCACCGTAAGAGGTTCGATTTTTAATGCTAATTCACTAAAACTAATTCTTATATCACTAAATTGTTCTATATTATTTTTACCACCACCCCAAAAAAGTAAACCCGCTCCGTCAGATATACCGTTTTGAGCGGTAGAAACAGTAATAGTTTTTGTATCCGTATCAATAGATAATATAGTTGGAGCATTACCACTCTCATCAAGATCAACGCCGGTACCAGTGAAATACATTCCTTCAAATAAATCTCCTAAACTATTTAGAACTATTGATGTTGTAGGAGAAGTTATATCTCCGTTAACAGTAATTCCAGTTTGGTATATTTCATAATCAGTTTCCAGTGGTTGTCTAACTTCTTTAAGCGCAAAAGTATCTGTACCAGAAGGATTAGATTCAAAAGTCCAAGATATATCTGTACTTCCTGATACCCCAGTTTCAGTGGGATGTTCATTATTAACAGCTCTCAGGGGAGCACGCGTAATAACTAAATCAGCTGGCATCGCTTTAAATCTAGTATCATAACCCTTACTATCCGGCTTGAAAGTCACGCTTACTTCATCGTATTGATAAATAGTTTTTTCATACAACAAGCTTTCGGAAAGAACAATATCTGTGTTAAAATGAGATTCTGCATAAATTTGAAAAACATAATGATCGTCATCTGAAATAGAAGGTATAAATACCTTATTTTGATAAATTCCATTTTTAGGAATTGCTTGATGGTGTATTTTTGTGTCTACTGTTTGGGACGATTGAAAAGATTTTGTTTTAAAATTGTAGTAATGTGGGGTTTCGTTCCTAATAGTAAATGTAAAAATAGCGCCAGGATCTCCTATTATAGAAAAATCCCTAATCTCTCCCTTAGGATGAAACGAGGTATCATCTATATTGAAACTTGTAATAAGCAACTTATTAGCCATAGTTTTTTTCTTTTAATTATTGACTACTTTCTTTTATCTCTGCTGAAACGATGAATAGTTCCGCGCGTTCTTTAGAGTTATTTTCAAACTTAGCTTTAGCATAATAACCAACTAAACTAGACATATTCGCTCTGTTGTCTTTTGCAAACATAACAAAAGCTAAAGGTGGCGGTGGATTCCACGTCGGAGAACCGGCTGGATATTGTATATTAATAAAACCTGTTTCTCCGGACTGGTCCGAATTAATTCCTACTCCTGAAATAGGATATCCTACGTTTTGGATATTTTCTTTATTAGCCCAATCAAACTCACCGTTTGGACCCGCTAAAATCCAATACACTTCGTCGCCTATCTGTGCTGATGTATTTACTTTTTTATCAAAATCTATTTGTACTTCTGGCATATTTTTATTTTATTTTTATCCTGGAATTATGGTAAAGCTCCACCATTGCAATGTGCAACTATTATTAGTCAATGTGCTACCGTTAACATACGCTTGCAACGTATAAGTTCCGTGAGCTAACCCAGTTAAGTTTATAGTATCCCATGTTGTAGGACCACCTATTACTAGAGTTGATGTACCTAAGGTTGTGAACGAACTGCCGCCTGGGTAGGAATAACTACTAGCATTACCATATCCAGTTACTCTATAAGAAACAACCGCGTTTCCAGCAGAAGCCGGAGATGTTGCGGTAGGTAATCCAGAAAGAGATATCGAAAGGGATCCGTCGCTAGTTGTTGGGTTTGTTGTTATAAAATTTCCAGTTGCGGAAGCTGCAACAGTGTAGCAACACTCATCCTGTTGATTCGTTAAACAGGTAACTCCAGCCACATAATTATTAGCACTTGAATCATTACACCCTGTTACAGCGGCGCCAATAGTAAATGTTGTTGAAGCTGAACATCCTGTATCATTATACGGACTACCACTGTTTTGTTCGTCTACAGTCAGTGTATAACTGCCGTCGTGAATACTCCATCCGGAGGAGAAATTCATATTAGCACTAGTATTAGTATAAGAACTCCCAGCAACCCCAGTATATGGATTTGGAGTTATAGTGTAATCGTAACCCACAACATTATTTCCACTCGATACTCCAGTCGCGGTAAACGATCCATCAGCACCACAAGTCTCATCTGAGTTAATGGTCACAGTGTTCACAGTCATATTGCAATTATACAAACAACTAGAAACTGCGTCTACATTACCAGACGTCGCGCTAGCGTTATAATTATTAGCTATTGGATCTGTACACCCGAGAACAAGAATAGTATTCCCTACTGTAAATGATTGGCTAGGAGATACGCAGCCAGATCCATTGTTGTTTGTTGTACTATCCGTAGCTACCACGCTATAAGTTCCGTTTGTTAAGCCCGTTAAATTAAAACCGTTAAATCCTGCTTGAGCGGTTGTGCTACTATATCCACCAGGACCAGTTACAGTTATTGAGTAAGGTATTCCAAGTCCCGTTTGAGTAGTAGGACTCAGTCCATTCCAAGCAAGTAGATTTGAAATCGCACCACCCGCTCCATTGGTAGCACCCGTTATAGTTGCCGCGTAAGTACCACTACCTGTACCGTAATTTCCACCTGCGTTATTTCTTACTCGATAGTTTCCACCACAACCGTTTGGTTCAGTTATCGTAAATGTAACTGAATCAGCGCAACTATTATTAGTTAAATCTGTCATTGTTGCGGTATAAGAACCAGCGCTTAAATTACTAACAGCAGTTCCAAAAGTTGTAGGGCCGGATGTTGTATTGCTATAACCACTAGGACCAGTTATAATAATTTCATGCGATGCCCAAGCGTTTGTTCCACCTGATGTAATAATTGCTGCTCCATCACTTCCTCCGTTTGTAGTAACGTTCGTGTGTGTTTGGAATACCTGCAAGCCGCAAGGATAAGCAGAAACATTTACAGTAATAGAACTTGTGCATCCATTAGCGGCGTCAGTTACGGTAATATCTACATTTCCAGAAGCCCAACCAGCTGGATATCCTGAGAACGCATTTCCAGTTGAATTAGTTATTGATCCTTGACTGGTAGTATTATTTGAATACGTAACAACGTAACTTAAAGTTCCAACTCCACCTGCGACATCTACACCCTCAATATCTAGTGTGGTAGAGTTAAACGTACCTCCAGTAACAGTTAATCCACAAGGGGCAGCAGGTTCGTTTACATCAACATCAAAAACGTGCGTACACCCGTCGTATATACCACTATTTGCACTATGATGTCCTGTAATAGTAAAAGTGTATGTTTCCGCTGGTAGTTGGTCCCATCTCTTTGAAGTATTTGTTGCTGTAACTGGCGTACCCCAATTAGTACCAACTGAATCAACTAAATCGCCTAATGTCTGATAAACTCCCCAAAAAGTAGTCTGAGGACCTGCTCCGACTGTTATCCTACCGGTAGAAGTTCCATACGTGGAAACATCCCGTATACTAACAAGACTATTCCCTGTAGGCATATTTGCATATTCCACCACTACCGCTAAAGCTTGAGTTGTAAACGTACCACAATCAGTACAACATGAAGTATTAGTTGATGTAAGATTTCCAGCGCAATCATGTGTACACGCTATTGTAGCTCCACTCCCGTCGACACATTGGTTGTAATTACCTGGTGTTTGATTAGGATCTAAACAACCCCAAAACTCACAACTACCATCGTCATTGATCGAAGCAAGTGATCTTGTTTGTCCGGTTGATGCTCCCGTAGTTGGGTGGTTTATCGCGCCGCTGTTGTTTGCTGCAGTGTCAGTACAACCATTATACTGACAACCCGTACTAGCTCCTACCGCTAGTGGATCGTAATTAGTAGCTAAAGCATCTGTACATCCACTAATAAACCCACAACAACTTACGTCACCACCACTTACCGCGTTACTACAATCACTCAAACAAGTTGAACAATAATTAGGTCCCATAGGATCCATACATCCATAACAACTACCATCGTCTGTATGTGTTGCGTCAATGGCGAAATCAAAATTACTTGCATCACTATCGGTACATCCACTAAATAAATTAGTTGGTCCAGTTATTGTAAAACTTCTCCTGATAGTACATCCAATATCATCTGTCACTAAAACTGAGTAAGTACCACCCGCGGGACCATATATTTCACAACTTCCAAACGATGGAGTGTATGGGGTTCCAAGTGGTTGTACAGTGTTTTGTACTGGGGTAGAACCAATAGACCACGCGCAAGTGTAAGGAGTGTTACAACCACTAAAACAATTAGAAGTTAATGTTATAGAGCCATTTGCGCTATAAGTACCATTTAAGGTCTCTTGGTTTGTATATGCAGCGCTAACGCTAACTGTGTTAGTAGCAGGGGATCCATTTACCATACAACCACCAGAATATGTACATGTGCCGTTATCAAAAACAGCATCTACATCATAATTATCTGCTGTTGGATCCATACAACCAGGATATAAACACGAACCATCGTCAAGATTGTAATTTACGTTGTAATTTGAAGCTCCTGCAAGTCCATAAAAAGCAGCATAAGGGGTTCTTCTTACCGTACAACCAGCGTATATACATGTCCAATTGTGGTTGGTTACGTTATCATTACACCAAACTAAAGAATTTGGGCTAGTAGAAGAAGAGCAATTGTGATTCTCAGCAGCTGTTCCTGGAATAGGACTCCAAGCTTGGAACCCATCGTCTAAACATCCATGAACCCCACCACCGCTACCGCCGTACCTGCAGCTACCATCATCACATGTTGCGTTTTGGTTATAATTCATCACTGCTCCTGCTGGATAACTCCCACTAAACTGAGAAAATAGCGAAGAATAAGAAAGACCTTGATTTCCTCCATCTACAATTACCGTTGTGTCGTTCCACCACGTATTCCCCATGTTACCATCGTCTGTACACCCAAGAATACAAGGAATACAACTACCATCATTTGTATTAGCTAAAGGATTGAAATTGGAAGCTAATGGATTCGTACAACCATCAACGATAGCGATACAACTTCCGTCATCTGTATTAAACTCCTCATCATAATTAAACGCCGCGGGATCCGTACAACCGTAATAATAAGGTTCACAACTTCCGTCATCTTGTGTCGCCAGGTGACTATAGCCAAACATAGTCGGATCCGTACATCCCTCGATGTAACAACAGCTAGCGCACTGTTCGTTTGCAGCAGGATTATAATTATCATAACCTGGTCTCATGCAATCAATGATTTTCTCTATACAGTTTCCGCTATCTACATTAGCTGCGGGATTATAATTCCACGCGTTAACATCCATACAACCGCCTACCGACGTTGTAGATGTAATTCCGGCTATCCCTATACCTTGGAATGAAAATTCTTCTGGATCAATAGTTAAAGTAGTTTTAGGGTCACCTATTATATAGTTGTCCCATAACCCTTCCTTCTCTATAAACTCCTTGATACTTCCTTTTTGTTGATCTGTGACAATACTGTTAACAAACCATCCTTTTTTATCTGGTTCTATATTGTAAAATTCTCCATCACCAATATTAGCTAATACATTTCCAGCGGCATCCGTAGTAGTCGCTGTTGTAAAATTAGTTACTTTAGATTGGCTACCCTCGTAACCTAGAGTTCTAAAAGACTTTATAGTGCTAGGAGAATCATTCAACATAACATCAATAGTAGATGTATGCGAATCTACTCCGTAAAACACGTTATAATTCTTAGCGTTTACAAAAGCACAATCACTCCAAATATGAGGTGTAACGCTTAATTGAGGTTGGTGATGTTTCCATAATCTTCCATTCTTAAATGTGTAGTAATCACTAGCCATACTTATTCCATTTTCTGGAATAAACGATTTAAAACTAACCCAACCTGTAACTATTTCTGAAAACGAAAGCGTTTTTGTTGTTTCAACGTCATCTGTTTTAATAGTTATATTGTAATCTTCCTTTCTATCATCGTGACTACCTATAAGTTGTTTACCTAGTTTTAAATTATCCTTAAACCAATCAGACATACCGTGTTCCGCTATGTTTGTTAAGCCATCTTTAGATAGTCTAAGTACAGCGCCTCTTTGTTTGTCCGTAAAATAGGCTCTATAAGATTCTGAAGCAAAAGATTCTGGATTTTTAGATATACCGAACTCACCAATAAAAGGCACAGACTGTCCTAATACATTTTGCGTCGCGGTGAGCTGCATGTTATTATCTGCGTTATAAACAGCGTCTTTATTAGCTAGTATTTTTAACACTTTATCCTCGCATAAAGCTATTAAATCCGTATTTCTACTATGTAGCTTTTGTATAGTCCCGTATGTTGGGTTTAAGTCTTTTGTTATTTTCTCAGCTTGTATGAACTGGTTTAAATTATTAACACCACTAGTAGAGTTGTAAAGTCCAGAATATATTAATCCACTACCTCTTCTTTCTTCAGCAAATTTTTCTTCAAAAGTAGACGACGCTACAACTCCGTTGTCTAATGTAACCGCGTTGTAGTTATCTCTTATTCTATCAGACTCTACTCCATTACTAAAAGAATAACAATTATGCCAAGCTAAACCATGTTCACTTTTTGATAGATCTTCTTTAATTTTTATCGTGTAAGAAAAATCAACTCCACTTGAAATTATATCCCCACCTAAACCATCGTATACTCCGGTTATATAACTACCATCTTCTTTTGTAAAAACTATTTTTTGTTCTCCGTAATTATTAATCAAATAATCCATTGTAGAGGTGTTAGCAAGGTGATCTAACGTTACCTCGTTACCGTTCCAACTTACTACAGTTGGTGTTCCAAAATCTAGACCACCTACCGTGTTTGTGAAACCAGTAATAGAACTATAGATACCTGCTATGGTTTCCAGAACTTGTAATGTGGCTTTTGAACCTACGGGCGCGAATAAAGTATTGTTATTTTCAGACAATCTCAAGGGAATAACCTCGGTCGCTTCGTAATATATATCCAAATCTGCGGTTTCGTCAGGTTCTGTTTCCCAAACAGCCGGATCGTCAGGAAATTCTACCTCTCCAGTAGCGCTAAACCCAAAATCCGGATTCTCAAGCTCTACTATTTCTATTCCAACAGGATTTGTATCTATAGTAGGAGTTGACCAAGATTGTGAGTTACCGTACCAATCGTTTATAGTTCCAGCTACCGTAGGAGTATAACCGTTAAAACCTATTGGTTGATCAAGCGTTAATCTAAACGTTAGTCTAAAGTTTTCTCCTCTGTGATTTTGATCAAACATCTTTTCCATCTGAGCCTCGTGAGCAGCGTCACAACCCGAACTATAAGCTGTGTGATTAGTATCCCGTGAACATCCTTGGTATATATAACGATCTGCCGCGAAAGGATAGGTATCGTCAAATAGAAATGCAGCGTAGTTTCTTTTGTAAAACTTTGTTACGTTTAATATTTTATATACTCTTCTTTGCGGATCCGAAGTAAACGCTATGTATTTACCACTTACTAGATTGTCAACAAACTCAACATCATTTTGCGAAGTGCTAAAAGAGGAAGAATCGTTAGTTATTGTATAGTTCGAATGCTCACTCCAGCTTTTGTCATCACCATTATTCCACCCTAAAACCTGATTATTACTACCAAGATCACTTTCTTCAGTTGGAGCAATATAAGATATATCTATTTGATTACCGGTAACACCTAGTCCCTCCGAGTAGAATTTCCACTCCGACATCGAATCAACTAACTCTTGAGGGGTAACATCAGGATTGTTAGTATGTTGGGCGTGAGTTGGATCTAAAGAGTTCGTAAAAGGTGTATTATGAGGTGGGTAAGGATGTAGGTTATAATCGTTATTAGGATTATCAAACCCACTGCTAAGAGGTGTACTTGTAACATGTGGATCGTGTGGGGAAAGTCCTAATCCGTGTATCACCACGTTGTTTTTTGTAAACTGATTTGAAACGTGGTAATTCATGGTTAATCCACCAGATCTTGGTAATAATCCGTAAGTTCCTACGGGATTGCCGCCATACCCACTTGCCTGAGAAAATATAGGCCACGATCTAACGTGGGAAGAATCTGATAAACCCCACTCAGCATCATGTACGTGTCTATTGGAACTGAAGAGATTCCAGCCCAAATACAATGTATCACCGCTACCTCTTGAATCTGCGAGAGCAAGAGGATTTTGTCTTGATCCCACTCCCCAATATGGCTCTTCAGCCGTAGCAAATGCTTCATCTATAAACCATTTTGACCCAGCGGATTTTAATTTAAGTTTAATTTGTTTCCAAGCGTGCCTACTATAATATGCTGTCGTAGGAATTTCAACACCATGTGGTTTCCATAAGTCTGCTTGCGTAAGAGCGGGAGTCCAGAGGTCGAAAAAAGCATTTGGCACTGTGTTTGTAACCCCTTGTGTTGTCGTTTGGTACGTTACAGATGTTGGAACAGGATCCATATCAAGACTAGCGCTAAAACCTCTACATTGGAAACCCGGAAACGTATGCGGAGTTCCACCAGACATCGGTACGTTAAAAGCATAAGCGTAACCAGTAGGTGGAATACATGGTACAAACGTAGGATTGTGTTCCGTAGGTGCTGTACCGGTAACTACACCACCAGTATGAGTGTAAACACCAAATTGAGCTTCTCCACTAGGACCACTAAGATTAAAATTAGCTATTGTTAATTCGTGTGCGCTAGCGTCATATGTAGCGTTTGTTATTGGATCTTCTTGGTCGAAATCTTTCACGTAATACGCATCTATTGCTACTTTTGTTGCTGCGTGCATATCCTGTGGATTGATAATCATGTCTTGGATAGTAGTATCATATAGTACTTTTACAAAAAACCTTCCTTGAAATTTAGGTTCTTCCGTTTTAACGCGTTGGGCTATTTGCACGACTAGATGCCCATTAGTTGTTTCGTCGGTTAGTACAGGATTTAATACTGAAGTAGAGGAATTTATCCACTCAGTGTCTGATCCAAAATCTTTTTTTACTCTAATTCTATAATGTCCATCTCCAGTTTGAATTTTTCCATCTCCATCTGTATCTCCACCTCTATTTGCGGTATCAATTTCATACCAATTAGTCATTTTATCGTTTCTTATACCACCATCATCTTCACCGAAAAATCTTACGTACAGCGGGGCCTCTTTAACTCCTTCTTCAGTTATTTTTCTATGAAAATTTTCTAACGGGGTGTTTAATACCCCGGCGGTGTTAATAAAAAACATGTCATTACCAGGAATTGGCCAAACATCTTTCATTGGAAGATTTGTAGCTATAGGATTTGTTGGCACCCAAGTAACATCTCTCATGCTCCTGTCACCTAGAATACTTTTTCTCGTTTTTATAAAATCAGGTGCTTCGTTTTTTATATCTAGTACCTTATATTTAGCTACATCTGTCACTAAACCACCATCTAATGCTTTTTTAAGTATTAAAGTATCTTCATCTTTCACTTTATTTCTATCGTGAGAAGCAAAAGATAACCAAACATTACCATCTTCAGCATCGTAAAGACGATCTAAAGGTAAGTTGTAATACTCACTAGAAGTCTCTTTTACAAATATTTTATAAGAATCTGCAAATCCTGGAGGATTATTTGTTATTGTTGCTACTATTCTATTTGTTTTGTCTGCATCTAACTTTGATACTTTTAAAGAGGCGTTGCTACTAGTTTGAACAGGGGTTTCTCTTCCGTAAACATCTCTATAAACAACACCTAGTTGGTATGTTCTCATAGATTTTATAGACTGCTTAAAATAATCACGATCCTTCAACCAAACATCGAAATCCATATTTACATAATCTTGATTGATATCTTTTAGGTTGTAGTTTTGTAAATAATTCGCGTACACTAATCTATTTCCGGTAACTTCTTGAGCCAACGCTTTTCTAGGTACGTTATCCCACGGTCTTAATAGTTGGTTTGACGGTAAAACAGCATATATAACTTCTGATTCTACTTTAAACAAATTAGAATCCCATAGGTTAACACCACTAACTTCCGTTGATTTTTTAATCTGTTCTACAATGTAAATATTTGGAGAGTTTGTTTCTTTATATAGGATATCTACTTGAACAACATCTAGTGGGGTGTCTGGCGGTATTATATTTTTTAATGTTAACTCTCTTAATTGATTTACCATTCCTAAATTGTAACCTTTATTTGGATAGAAATCGTACAAATCAGTAATAAAAGCTATATCTGAAAAAGGTCCGTAAGAAGAGTATTCACCGTCTTCGTATTTATACCTTAAAGCAAATCTTGGGAATTTAAGAGAAAATAATTCTTCCGCAGTTTCATCTAGTATAACTCCAAAAATAGTTGAAGAAAAGGAGAAAAGAGTATGTATATTTAAAACAGTGCACGTGTATGAGTTACCCGCCATACCTGTAATGATAACTCTAACGTCATGTTCAACGGTACCGTTGCGAAGTTCCGCGTATTGATGTACGTTGTTAATATCCAACTTAAGAAGTAGTGTGTCTCCAACCTTGTAATGCAAAGCATTACTTCCAGTAAAAGCAGATATACTTAAATTAACTGTGTCTCCAGCGAATATAGAGCCAAAATTATAATTACATGTACCGTAAGAATAACCACTGCGATTCGCTTTCATTTCCAATTTTGGAGCAGATGTTGGGGGTTTTTTAATAACTGTTATATGCTCTTGCTCTGCATCTACCCCAGAATTGTAATTAACATTTCTATCGTCTACTATAAGTCTAGTTTGTTTATCACCATTAGAATGTGTGCCCTCCTTACTTCTGGCAATGTTTATTTTTTTTGGTTCAGAAAAATTATCCGTCCAAAACAACATATCATCAATAATGTTTATTCCAGTAATTAATCTATCTTTAGAAAAGTCTAGTACGTTTTTTTCAAAAACAAGGTGGGTGATATTGTTTACTCCAGTTAGAGTAAGAGGAGATGGATAAACGGTTTTATTTAAAGTTATAATACCTGTTTGGCGTAGTTGTCCCGTTAGATCATGCCACTCTATTCCAGGTATTATATTTATGATTTCGGTAGTCCAGGCGGCATCTTCATCGGTAAAATAATCAATAAATCCCGCGTTTTGTATTGAGTGTTTTGTACCTATACCCTTAACGGTGTAACCGACTTTTAAACCGCGGATATCCATTATTTCGATTTTATTCTGAGTGTTGGCGCTAAAACCCCAACCAAGCCCGTTGTTTAAAAATCCAGACGAAGCTGTTAGAGTATGTCCAGTAGGTCTACTTAACATACCATTCGCGATATCTATTTGAGACATACTACTCTCGCAGTCCCATATCTTTATGATTATAGTATGTTTATCTACAAAAACAGGAGTTATATCACCGTCTTTATATTCTAGTATCATGTCTTTTAGATTGGCGTGTCTAAGAGTGTCTTGAAACAAACCTTGCTGTGTATTTATGGGATTTCCAAAGCTAGAAGAAACAATGCTACCGGTGTTACCTGGGGAAAGATTTGGTATTTGACACTGATTGCTAATACTCATTAAATCTTCGTATTCCTCAGAAGCAATAAACCAATACAAAGCGTCGTTTTTTTCGTCAGATATAGAACCAATACACCATTTGTGTTCGCCAGGAATATTTCTTCCAAGCATATTACTTGGAGTAGTACTTATATGCTTGTTACCAAGTATATTTTGTACGGTACCAACGTCAGAACCCTCTGAAGTTGATATTTCTATATTTAAAGCGTCTCTATATTGACCATTAGGTACCAATCTCTCATCAAGGTCTTTGTTCATTTTACCTTGCAAGAAATTGTGTTTAATTTCCGGCATATACTAGTGTTTTAAATGTTTCGATTTACCTCTTAATATTTGAGTGATTTCTTCTAGTTTAATATTTGACA
>ERZ1046148.1093-NODE-1093-length-14461-cov-4.132861_pt1 | contig 14461 bp, 6 predicted proteins | sample MGYA00383090_ERZ1046148 | MGnify/ENA primary metagenome ERZ1046148 (study PRJEB29581, sample SAMEA5548360) | metagenome | biome: marine; feature: coastal; material: water | depth 25 m | study: Short-term variability in the microbial, nano- and picoplankton... | reverse complement strand
AGCTGTCCGACCAGCTGGAGCGGCTCGGGTTCTGGTCCGACGGACAGGGAGGTGGCATCTACCCGTCCTGCTGGATCGACGACGAGGACCCGCTGGTCCACGAACTCAACTCGTCGGGGAACGAGGCTATTGGTAGTCCCTCCCGGATTCGAACCAGGGTCATGGCGCCCAGAACGCCATATGATGGACCACTACACCAAGGGACTGGTGTTACACGGACAAGGCCCGGATATTTCAAGAAAACCGAGTAATCAGAACTATGCACTCAAGACCTGAAACCAGCATTCACCCTCTCAAGGCTGTCCTCGCTGGGTCGTAGAAGGTCTTCGGACAATTCAACAAGCGGCGTCTCGCTCAGTCCGAGTGCATCCGTGGCCGTGGGAACGTTCTCGTTGTAGTAGAGCAATCCAGTGACATGCCTTTCCGCCTTCTCGGATTTGTGGATGGCACTCAGTGCAGAAACGGCATCAGTGTAATCGTGATCGGCCGCCACGGTCTCCAGTCTCAAGGTCGAACCGTCGAACAGATTCACCTCTCTGAATTCACCCTCTGGGACTTCAACCTCCTCTATTGGAGAGAAGTGGGGGATGTAGTCAAGGATATGGAGGACCTCGTCATTTGCCTTCACATAGTTGTAGGATTTGTATGACTCGTCGTTGTTGGCGAAGGTAACGCACGGGGATATGACGTCTATGAATGCCATCCCCCTATGGCTCATAGCGGCCCTAATCAGTGCAGTCAACTGCTTTTTGCTACCTGAGAAGGAGCGTGCTACGAAGCTGCATCCTAGGTTAATTGCCATTGCACAGAGGTCTATCGGTGCTTGTTGGTTGGGAACCCCTTTCTTCTTCTTCGAACCCTTCTCGACAGTTGCGCTGTATTGCCCCTTGGTGAGGCCGTAGACACCGTTGTTTTCGACGATGTACACCATGTCCAGGTTCCTCCTGATGACGTGAATAAATTGCCCTATTCCTATGCTTGCGGTGTCCCCGTCTCCCGATACCGCCAAGAAGCTCAGGTCCTTGTTCACCATGTTCGCTCCCGTAGTTACCGAGGGCATCCTTCCATGAACAGTGTTGAATCCGTGGCTCTTTCCTAGGAAGTATGCAGGGGTCTTCGAAGAGCAACCAATGCCACTCATCTTTGCGATCTTCTCAGGTTGAATGCCGTTTTCCCAAGCGGCTTGGATTATATTATTCGAAATCTGGTCGTGCCCGCATCCTGGACACAACGAGGATTTCCCACCAGTGTACTCGGATTTTTCCAGTTCTATTACGTTCAGCCTCACCATTAAGACACCTCGTTCAAAACTTCGAGAATCATATCGGAATACACTCTGGCCCTTGGTGGCATTCCATCGCTGTAGGCTACGCTGTGAATCTTTGGTATCAACTCAGTGGGGAACTCCTTCCGGATAATGCCGAATAGTTGCCCATCACGATTAATCTCTAGGACAATCGTCCTATCGTGTCTTCTAACGAAATTCTCAACCTCAGGGTGCATGGGTAGGGCCCTAACCCTGCATGTGCTTGTCGAAACGCCCGCTTCTCCGAGCATGTCGTCGATTTCGACGATGGTGTTCTCCATGGAACCATAGAAAATCACTCCTAGTTCTTTGTCCTCCTCCTCCCTGATCACGGGTTCAGGTAGATTGGTCCTTGAACCATCAATTTTCCTCTTCAGCCTCTCCATCGTATCGTGGTACACCTGGGGGTCTTCAGAGTATATTCCGTCTTCGTCATGGCCCGTTCCTCTGTATAGGATGGGATCAAGGCCACTTCCAGGCAATGTCCTGAATGGTATTCCGTCACCGTCGACATCCCGGTATCTCCCGTAATTTGCTATGGCACCCATCTCTTCTTGGCTTCTGATTACCTTCCCTCTATCCATGGGTCCATCGGGATACTGGAAACCATTCGTAGTCCAACGGTTCATCCCCAAATCTAGGTCGTTGAATCCGAATACCATTGTCTGGAACCTCTCAGCGTAGTCGAAGGCCCTCCAACCGAACTCGAAACACTCGTCAACTGTTCCAGGAATTAGTACGATATGCTGGGTATCCCCATGGCTAGCTTCGTAAAGCATTGAGAGATCGCCCTGTTGGGTCCTAGTCGGCAATCCAGTCGAAGGCCCTACACGGTTCACATCCCAAATTACGCCAGGAACCTCAGAGAAGTAGAACAAACCGATGAACTCAGACATTAGGGAGATTCCTGGGCCACTGGTGCAAGTCATCCCTCTTCCTCCAGCCCATCCAGCTCCAAGTACCATACCCGCAGCAGCGAGTTCGTCTTCGGCCTGAATCACGGCGCAAGTACTCCCCCCGGAACCATCGCTGCGAAGTTCCGGAACCCATTCGATAACTGACTCTGCAAGAGAGGAAGAAGGTGTTATCGGATACCATGAGAGCATGCTGATCCCTCCGTAGATGGCGCCAAGCGCAACCGCCTCGTTCCCTTCGATAAGGAAAGAGTCCGGATTCTTCTCCCTACTCTCAACGCAGAAATGACTCTCGAATTCCCAGTTCTCTCTTGCAAATGAAATTCCCTCCGAAATTGCTTGCATGTTCAATTCGACTGCCTTCTCTTTGCCCTTGAATTGATCCTGTACGGCCTTCTCAATCGCACCATCATCAATTCCAAGGAGGTGTGCGATAGCTCCGACGTAGTACATGTTCGCTATCAACCTGCCAAGTTTTGGATTGATTTTCCTGGCCATCTTGGTCATCGGCATCCCCAGTAGGACGCAATCTTCCCTTTCTACTGGAAGTTTGACATCCTGGTTGTAGATCACTATTGTCCCCGGTTCAAGGCCCTCAAGGTCCTTCAACCACGTGTCTTTGTTCATCAGAACTTGGATATTGGTGACATCTCCCGGGGCTTGGTATCCTTTATCGCTCACTCTGATGATGAACCACGTCGGTAAACCCGAGATGTTGCTCGGGAAGAGGTTCTTGCCACTAACAGGAATCCCCATCTCGAACATTGAGTGAAGGATGATTAGGTTGGATGACTGGGAACCAGTTCCGTTAGCGGTCGCGACATTGATGACGAAATCGTTGACGATTTTTTCCATTGTTCTCTTGGTCCCCAGTGCTTCACTAGACGGTTGCTCGTAGGGTGTCGGCGATGACTCAGGGTCTTATGCGTTACCATAGAAAAATTAACCAATTTATTTTTCAGCCGCTTCCGTTGCAGTTTTCAAGGGGGGGGCTCTCGCCCGCCTGTGCCAATTCCAGCGGAACTCCAGAAAGCTTGGGACGATGCAACTGAGCTCGTAGGTGACAAGAATGACCCAGAAGCAGCCCTAGGGGCACTAAGGTCAGCTTGGAGCAGCATAGAAAACGAGGCTCAAAGGGCCAAGACACTCGCTCTAGCTGCAGATGCAGGTACTGAGTGGGGAGTCACTGACCAGAGGAATCAGAAATCACACTGGCAGAAGGCATACAGAAATTACAACAAGTCCCTGTCCATTGATCCCAAGAACAAGGAGACTCGAAGGAACATGAACAAGCTCGCTTCGATGATGGACGAGAAGTCAATTTCTCTTGGCCTAGGCCTCCAGATGTTCGAACAGGGGAACCCAACTCCTCTTGGACTCCTTGTGATAGTCCTCTCCTTAGCAGCGTTCCTTGTCTCTATCAAGCTTGTTTCTGAGTTCCTTGATGATGGCAGTAACCCGATAGTAGCACTCGAAGTTCAGTACGTCCTTAATGGCCAGTCGGTAACTGGCGAGATTCAGATTGAGTTGTACAAGGATGATGCGCCTATGCATGTGGAGAGCTTCCTGACTCATACAGGGAACTTCCAGTATGACGGGGTAGAGTTCCACAGGGTAATTGACAAATTCATGATCCAAGGCGGAGACATCGAAAATATGCGTGGTTCTGGAGGATACGCCGCACATTACTACGGATTCTGCAATGGTGAGCAGCTTCCCGAAAGCCAATGCCAGCAGAAGGAGGATTACAACATCCCATACGAGCATGAGAACGGTCTGAAGCACACAGTTGGCGCTGTTGCTGCTGCACATGCCGGCCTGAACACCGATGGGAGCCAGTTCTACATCGTCCCTACCGACGGCGATGCGCTTCATCTCGATTGGGAGGCTGGTAAGGACTGCTCCAAGACATCTTGCCACACCGTCTTCGGATACGTAATTTCGGGATTGGAGCATGTTGATGCAATCAGCGATCTAGAAACCCAGAACGACTCTCCAGTCGACCCTGTTCGCATCGTTTCCGCGCGGGTCATCTAATTGCTCCGTTAATTCTGGGTGAACTTCATTTACCCGTCGCTAGTCGTTTCTACTCGGTGAAATAGTGGGGAATAATAATCCATTCAATGCCCGGTCCGAGTTCGAGAAATCGGATGGGTCATCGGCTCGATTCATGGACTTGCATTCCCTGCAAGATTCCGGACTGTGCAAATTGTCCGAAATCCCATTCTCAATCCGAATTCTCCTAGAGTCCGCATTGAGGAACTGCGATGGATTTTTGGTGAACGATGATGATGTTAAGAGAATCGCCTCATGGTCTCCAGAAATGACGCCAGAGGAAATCCCATTCAGTCCAAGTCGGGTAATTCTGCAAGACTTCACCGGAGTCCCCGCCATTGTGGACATCGCCGCACTAAGGGATGCGATGAAGGAACTCGGCGGAGACCCAAGCAAGGTTAACCCCCAAGTTCCTGTGGACTTGGTGATTGACCACTCTGTTCAGGTCGACGTTTCAGGATTATTCCCAGACGCCAGCGAGCGCAACCTGGAAATCGAGTACGAACGCAACTCAGAGAGGTACAAGTTCCTGAAGTGGGGCCAGCTTAGCCTGGATAACTTTCGCGCAGTACCGCCGGGGAGGGGCATTGTGCACCAGGTAAACCTCGAGTGGATTGCCAGTGTAGCTAGAGAAGAGGATGGATTGTGGATCCCAGACTCTCTTGTTGGAACAGACTCGCACACCACCATGATCAACGGCTTAGGGGTCCTTGGATGGGGTGTCGGGGGGATTGAGGCAGAGGCTGTCATGCTCGGCCAACCGATCTATATGCTGCTTCCCGAGGTCGTTGGCTTCGAACTAATCGACTCTCTCCAACCAGGGGTCACGGCTACTGACATGACTCTCCGGATAGTCGAGATGCTGAGGGAGCACGGATGCGTGAGTAAGTTCGTGGAATTTCACGGGCAAGGTCTGTCAAATCTCAGCCTCCCAGACAGGGCGACGATTGCAAACATGGCTCCCGAGTATGGAGCCACTTGCGGATTCTTTCCTGTTGATCAGACAACTCTCGATTACATGCTACTATCTGGCAGAGAACCTAGTCATGTGGAGGACGTTAAGAGATACATGGAATCCCAGGGCCTCCTATACCAAAATTCCACTCCAACTCCCAAATTCACTTCCAATCTCAGACTAGATCTATCTACTGTAGAACCCTCCTTATCTGGTCCAAAGAGGCCACAGGACCGAGTTTTACTTTCCGAGATGAAGTCTCACTGGAGATCTAGCCTAAATGCCCCAACAGGACATCAAGGACATGGCATAGATACCAGCAGAAACGATGCCAAATCACCTATCGCAGGTCGCGACTACGAGTTGAAGCACGGTGACGTTGTTATCGCAGCAATTACCAGTTGCACGAACACAAGTAATCCAAGTGTGATGATCGCTGCCGGTTTGGTGGCTAGGAATGCCCGGTCACTGGGCCTATCGATCAAACCATGGGTCAAACCTAGCCTGGCACCAGGTAGCAGAGTAGTCAAGGAGTACTACGATGCTTCAGGACTTTCAGAGGACCTCGACTCACTAGGCTTCAGCGTCGTCGGATACGGATGCACAACCTGCATTGGGAATTCCGGACCACTCGACTCAGAGATAGAGGAGGCAATTGACAATTCGGAACTAGTTGTTGGTAGCGTCCTTTCTGGGAATCGTAATTTCGAGGGAAGGATACATCAGAAAATAAAGGCAAACTATCTTGCTAGCCCCCCTCTGGTTGTAGCTTACGCACTTGCCGGTTCATTGGACATAGATTTCTCTGAAGACCCACTCGGCCATGACTTCTCCGGAAAACCCGTAATGCTAGCCGATATCTGGCCCAGCGACGAGGAGATTCGCAGTACAGTGGATGCTGTAATTGGGCCTGAGATGTTTGTTAGCAGATATTCTGACGTCTTGAGCGAACCGAGATGGGATGCCATCCCCAGTGAAGCGAGTGAGCTATTCCCTTGGGATTCGAACTCCACTTACGTCCGACTACCATCCTTCTTCCAGGGAATCCAGCCAGAGCCTTCTCCAATTGAGCCAATAGTGGATGCTAGGGTGCTTGTCAAGGTAGGAGACTCGGTAACTACTGATCATATCAGCCCGGCAGGGGCATTCTCAAGCTCCGGCCCGGCAGGGAGGTATCTGATTAGCCATGGGGTCCAGCCAAGAGACTTCAACTCGTTCGGAAGTCGAAGAGGCAACCATGAAGTTATGGTGAGGGGGACATTCGCGAACATCAGAATGAGGAACCAGACCGCTCCAGGAACGGAAGGAGGCCTCACGACCCACTTCCCAACGGGTGAGGTAATTCCCATTCACGAGGCTAGCGAGAGGTACATCGAAGCCTCAACTCAGCTCGTTGTCCTTGCAGGTTCCCAGTATGGCTCTGGGAGCAGTAGGGATTGGGCGGCCAAAGGAACCCTCCTTCTGGGCGTGAGGGCAGTTATTGCGAAGTCCTACGAGAGGATACACAGATCCAACTTGGTTGGCATGGGGGTCCTGCCTCTTGCATTCACCCAGGGGTTTGACGCCGACTCATTGGGTCTGGACGGTTCAGAGTTCTACAGCATCCCCGCATCCGGGAACTTGGAGCCATTCTCCGAGATTCAAGTTTCAGCGAGGAAGGTTGACGGTACCGAGATAATTTTTCCCGCTATAGTCAGACTAGAGACCCCAGTCGAGGCCGAATACTACAGAAATGGCGGGATTCTGCCGACGGTCCTCCGAAATCTTGCAAAAAAATGAATTCATACTGGAGAAATATGAGGTATTAGAATGGAAGAAGACGAGCAAGAAGATGAGCAAGAAGAAGGACTTCCCGGGCCACCGCCTGATCCATCTCGAATCCCCTCGGTAGTGAGGGAGGTGGGTGGCTTGGATTTGCAATCCGAGGCCGATGAACACGGTATTTCGAAGAAGACCGATCCAGACATACGTGCAATTATGGCTTTCTTGGACGAAATTGAGGACCTCCAGCCCCTGAGCAATAACCTATCTGGAGACCCAATGGCGGAGGCATGGCTCCAGATTCTACTAACACTGATAGTAAGGGAGCACGGGCACTCTTCGCTAGACGTCGGAACCATCGAAGTACTAGTGGGCGAGCGCATGAACCGAGAGCGAATCGACCTCGAGATTTTCCTAGATAGGCTTTGGATAATGGGGAGGCTCGAGAAGGTCTATGGCGGAGCCGAAGTAAGCTACTCGCCCAACCCCAGTTGGCTTGAGATGAAGTAATCAAAGTAGTAATCTCGCCACGCAGAAAAAAATCATGTTTCGGCAATGCATAAGAGTGGTCCGAATGTCCGGACAACCATGATGAACGAAAGCATGACTGAAAACCATGGGCATGGAAAGAGCAGGAGGGCATTAGGGCTAGTGTTCCTGATGCTAACATCGCTCTTTGTTTCGGCAGTCCCGTATGCTTCCGCTTCTCACACCACCCAGTATGCTGTCCAGAGGGATCCGCTGTACATCTCAATCGGAGATCTGGATTGCGATGGTGACAATGACATCGCATCAGGTAGCGGCTTCGGGCACTTCATCAGCTTCCTGTACAATGACGGAAACGGGGGTTTCGCAGACAGGCAGGACGTCCAGATTTCAAACAACGACTCGTTCAGAGCCGGTTTCAGAGACGTGGCCGACGGCAACCGGGTCGAGATTGCCGATGTCGATGGGGATGAAGTGAACGACGTCATCTACTACCAGCAGAATGTCAGGTTCGTCGGGGAGTCATTCATCAGGCCCGCGAACCTAACCGTCCTCAAGGGCGACTGCGACGAGAGGGTTAACGAGTGGGAGGAGATGTTCGAGACGATTACGGTCATCAACCCATACCTCGCAGACCTCGACGTCGGCGACATCAACGACGACGGATACGCCGACGTGGTCTTCTCCTCGACCGACTCTACGTTCGCCAACCAGTTCATCCAGGTATACAGGGGCCCTGACTACAGCTTACCTGCGAACCAGCATGCTCCGATTTCTGTCCCTCTAACCACTGGATTCTATGAATATCTGAAGCTTGGAAACTGGGGAGAGGATTTGCAGACAATCCCCGACCCCACCAATCCAGGCGACGAAATCCTGGCTCCCGGAGAGTGTGAAGACCTTGACATCTGGCTTCTACGAACTCCCCCATATAATGCAGGTGTTGGGTATTCTTCTGGCACATTCGACAACATGACAGTACTGGAGTACGATTGCGTAACAGGTCAGTACCCGAATCCAATGGATCCCACAGGTACTGGGTCCGTTCACGAATTCACGCTCGGTGCCGAGCACGACTACCCGATGTACGGGCTAGACATCGCCGACTCTACTCCAGATGACGACGTCAATGAGATAGACATCATTGCAGTAGTTGACGGCATCACAGGGAATGTTTCGTATGCAACCAAGACCTCCTCTGGATGGGACAAGCAGAACTACGTTGATTTCGGAGACTTCCTCGGAGCCTCGGTCACCATAGCCGATGTAAACCAAGACGGTGAACTCGACTTCTTCGTACCTACTTCTCTGACCTTGCTGGACACCCAGGAGTCCACGGTACAGAATCAGACATTCCTGCTGAGGCCAAACCTCCGTGCCCTGAACACGGTGCAGATTCTACTCGCTGACCCAGATAGCAACGGGTACCTCGCACCCCTGTCTTTCGATGTCGGGAGGAGGCCAACCATGGCAATGCCAGGGCAGCTCCAAGGCGCTGATGACAGCGCCCTAGAGGTCGTAATCGGGCAGGAGGACTACACCTACAGATTCTCGAATAACGCCATGTGGCTGGACACTCAGGGATACGCGGGACAGGGCGATTACCTCTCAGTCCTGGTTCTGGACAACTTTGACTTAGGCATAACTAGGGTCGAGATCGAACCTTCCGTAACCGATCCCGCTACCTTCCAGAGCATCGTCGGAGAGGGAAACCGTTGGGTCAACGTTACGGTCAAGAACACCGGCCTGATGCCCATCTCGGACGGTAGCCTAAACATCGATCTAGAGGTCAGGGAGGTTCTCGGCGGAACTGACACGGTAGTCTACTTCAACGACTTCGAGTCGTCCTCGCCGGAAATCAACTCCGGTGGAGCATCCCTCAACAAGTACTCGTACACCGGCGAGTACGAATCCGGCAACTCGTCATGGCACATCGATGAGGACAGGTACTGGATCAGTACCACAGACTACGAAGAGTACGATGTCGCTCATTTCAACAACAGCGACTACCAGTGCATGCCGAACGGGACTGACAAGTGCTTCGCCTCAGACGGAAACCCAGAAGAGAACAACGAGTCTTGGGACGGCCCAGTCGCATACCCATATTGGGAAGCGGATACAAACCCGACGAACTACTTCTGGTCCGGAGTCGAGCACACCTACGTGTTCGACGACGGTAACTCAACCGAGAATACTGGATACTACAACCACATGGACGAGGCATTGATTCTCGAGGGAATAGATCTCTCCGGAGCGGATGCCGCATTCTTGGACATGGATGCCATATGCAGCGCCGGTTTCTTCGAGCTTTTCTTGAGCGAGCCGTATGACGTCATTGAGAGGTGGTTGTACGAGGATTCCTGCAGCGTAGAAGTATGGAGCGATGGAACTGGTTGGGAGACAGTCTGGAGGTATGGAGGTTGGGACAACGAGAGAAAGTACCGAATCGAGGAGAGGGTCTCCAGTGCTCCTGACCCGGAGTACAACGACTACAACAGCAACTTCTATGGAGACTGGCAGACAACAATGTGGAACAACTACACTGATTCAGGCGGAATCAGAGATTCCTGCGTCGTCTACTACGGTATTTGCTGGGAAGACGGAGAACTTGATCAGAAGGCAGACTCGATCGACCTCACTCCTTATGCCGGTCAGACCATTGACATCAGATTCCGTTTCAGAAGTGGACTTGAGGGGACTGTAGGTCCCGAGGGTTCCGAAGACTTCTCCGGTCTTGATGGGTTCGCTATCGACAACATATCAGTCAGGACTAGGGACGTGAACTTCGGTAATTCCACCAGCGAGAGCCAGCAACTGACAAACCTCGACCTAGTTGCAGGCGAGTCATTGCAGGTCCAACTTACGGCAGACTTCGTAGACAACACAACCTACTACATCTCAACCGTATTGTCCAACTTCAACCTAGGTGGGGGCCAAGGGGACCAGGATAGCACTAATGATCAGACAAGATTCCAGCTAACCGTAAGGAACCTGTACGACCCAGGACTGTTCGAGGAACCATGGCTGGATCTCCTGAACGGAGAACGCTATGCGTCAGGGGAGATGCCAATCACGGTCGGCGTGCAGAACTGGGGCAACACATTCGTCGACTTCGACATCGAAGCGAAGGTCAGCAACGCACTCCCAGAGCTGATCGCAGCTGAGGACTTCTCAGGATTCCAGCCGATTTGGGAGGACGATGGAAACGAAAACGGAAGCAGATTGGACGATTCCTCGGGGACCAACGATATGCTCCCCCAGAACCAAGGCGTGTTCAAGAACCAGGCTTACTGGCTGGGACATCCCGACGAGGGTTACGGGGACAGCTGGAACGAGACGCTGACGTTGGAGCCTATCGAGCTCACAGACAGCGGTGCAGACTTCACATTCCTCACCTTCGACTACTTCGCCGAGGGGGATCATATCTCCGACAGGAATGGCAACGTCCAATCCGTCAGGGACTTCTCCTATCTTGAGGCGTCTTGGGCCAAGGATGGGGAGGTGTACCAGGGAATAATCTACGGAAGCTGGACTGACCTCAACGAGAACGGCCTGAGGTTAGCATTCAACCCATACACGGAGACGATTTTCAACTACTGCGAGGACTTCGATCAGAACGGCCTCTACGAGGAAGTAGAGTACGCAGGAGACCACTCAGGCGGAATAGGGGAGGACGGCTTCGTATCTTGGTTCGACTCCGACAACCTAGTCAGCACGGCTAGGATCGACCTGACGCATGTGCACCTGCTCAACCAGACTGCTGAGGACTCCTTCGCATGGACGGACGAGTGCACCTCACTAGCAGGGGCCGACGTCACCTTCACGTGGAGGTTCTACTCCAATGACGATGGAGTCAATGGTAATGCGGGATACGCTGGCTTCGCGATCGACAACATCAGGGTGGACGACTACACCTTCACCGACGATGGCTCGTACACCGAAACAGTGACTGGGATGGACGCCGGCCAGAGGCGAGTGATTGAAATGGGTCTCCATGACTTTGAGAGCGGCCTATACAGGATCGACCTGATGACACTGTACAATAACACCAACAATGCATCGAAGTGGTTCGACAAGCCTGAGATAAGCCAGGCTAACAACGTCTCAACAATTCTTTTCGAGATAGCCAACGCAGACATCACACTTCTCCAGGCCGATGTACTGGACTGTGTAGCAGATGCCGTTTACTCATGCGTATACGCCACGAACCCACAGGGACAGAAGTCACACGACTTCGCAGTTCCCATGCTCAATGGGGTAATCGAGGGTGCGTACGAGGTCACAATGAAGATAGTTGATTTGGAAACCGGCCAGACCGTCTACGAAGAAACCTCCGACAACGGGCCTTTCGTACTCGACCCACATCAGAGGTCACAGGCCAATTGGACAGCTCCATACGACCTCTGGTTCGACACCCACAGGTACAACATAAGCTTCCAGTCAATTCTAACTGAGACGAGCGAGACTTCAGGGAACGAACGGTACTTCGACATCGAATTCCTAGACAACATCGATGTGGCCATCCTTTCGAACCCGACTGACCAGAACAGACTGCAGAGGGTCAAGCAGGATCTTTCCGCCATGAACAAGACATACACCCAGTTTGAGGTAGAGGACTGGGACATGTACGGTATGGAAGACTGGTTTGAGCACTACTCCAAGATACTCCTCCCCTGGCAGACCGACTATAGCGTTGAATACGGGGACTACTACGAACTACTGGGAACTCCGAACCCCGACAATGCAGACATCACCCTGACAGAGTCACTTATCGAGTTCATGAGGGATGGGGGTACCCTGCAGGTTCACCTCGGCCCGTATTACTCTGATTTCGATGACATACAGAACCCGAACGCGCCTGATAGGCTGCCATTCGGGATGAACGTAGTCATGAGGGATCATTTCAATGGCACAGTTGACCATCGTATACTTTCCGAGAACGTCAGTCTAATCGATCCATTCCACCCGCTAATGTCAGGTATCAACCCCTCCTCTCTAGCAGGAATCAACGGAGGGACGCACGTTGCACTCTCAGCATTGGACCTCAACCAGGTCAAGTCTGAGAACATACCCCAGGTCTGCAGTGATGGGGCAGCAGGAGGGACCGAGGGCGGCAAGATAAGCGATGGCGGGACATTCCATACCATAATCAGGGACTCTGAAAATCCCAGCCAGTCCCTGCTGTCTACTTGTAACTACCATCAGGGGGGGATGATTGTTACCACCATAGATGTCGAGAACCCCGCCGTGTCACAACCATTCGGCGACCAAAACTTCCCGATGCTAGCCAATCTTCTGGACTTCCACATGTCCCCATATCCCGATGGATTCGAGATTGCTGGAGAGGGCTTCGAGCTCACGATAGATGGGGTTGCCCAATCGATTGATGTATTGTCGGGCGCATATGCAAGAACTGCGATCAAGAGCTCAGCCGAACTAGACTTTGGATTCCAAACCGATGTGACTGGCATTCACGCAGACTGGTTGATTGAGTCAGCCAATGGAGAGGATGTGACTGGATGGGACGGAGAAACACTAGGAGCTGACAACAACCACATTCATCGAGCAGACTCAGACTCCCCCGTGACTGCTACCTTCTGCGTTCCAGATGAGAATGCCGAACTTGACTGCAAGATTGACGCCGAGTGGAGGATCTGGCTGTTCCTGCATGATTCTCATGGAAACACCAGGATTACCAACATCTCGGTATACACGAATGACATCAACGCGGACAGCACCCCGCCCGAGGCTCATATCGAAATAGTGGAGGACTCCATGTTCACCGATTTCGCCGAGTTCGTAGGTTACCAACAGACGCCGACCGGAAAACAGGATGCCGATGGCAACTGGATCATGGTTGATTCGCCCAAGTATCGGATCCGACTCTCTGATACGGGTGACACTAGCATCAGCTTCTCTTCAGCAAACAGCAGTGACGTCGGAACTGGAATAGGGAAGTTCAGTTGGTCCGTTAATGGGGATGGGGACAATGTGCACGTCTACGAGTTACCCGGCAGCGAGGTCGAGTGGACTTACACCTTCAGGAACCTGACAGCAGGACAGAACACCATCATGATCGAGTTGACTGTCTACGACAAGAGGGAACTGCGTAACGAGGCTCCCACCAGGGTATTCTTCGAGGTCGTAGGAGAGATGTTCGGAGACTCTGCCCCGGATGTGGAATTCGATAGCATCTCCACTGCCGATGGGGACTCATTCTCGGCTTTGGAGTCCGACATCGTGAACATCACCGGTACCGTTGTCGACAACGATGCAAGTGCTGATTGCGACGTGAAGGTGGAAGCATCGCTCGATGACACTTCGATTTTCGACAAGAGCGAGGGAATCAAGACGGCCCAGAAGGCGCTCGGGCGCTTCGACTGGCAGGATGGGCTATGTGACGGAGACCAGTACTCACTGTCTCTGAACATCTCTCACCTCTATCTCGAGCTCGATGGCAATGCTGGGATCATCCACATAAGGGTCACAGAGGGATCGTATGTGGTCGATGACCAGATCCAATTGTACACCGTTCCAAGGTCAGACGAAGAGGTAATTCCTCAAGAGGGAAGTGGGGACTCTTCGACTCTGATGTTCGCTGGCATTGTTGCCCTGCTGCTCATCGCCGTTCTAGCGGTGACGATGATTTTCATGAGACGGGGTGGGGGTTCTGCAGAGCAGCAGGACTCGGTGGAGTCTTTCGGCGGCGTTGAGGAGATGGACCCAGTTGAGGCCTACGTCCAACAACTAGTGGCCCAAGGGTACGAGGAGCAGATGGCACGGCAGTACGCTACGCAGTACTATGCCCAGTACTACTCGCAGCAGAAGGGCGGCGGTGGCTGATCAGAGTTCAGGGACGTCGAGGGTCCACTTCCCAGTGAGTGGCTCACTTGAATCCTCGATCATCCCCAGCCTTTCCTGGAACGCCGGCGTTCTGCTTCTTACTACGTGAGAGTAGAGTTTCGACTCCCTTATCTCATTTGG
>ERZ1046148.1092-NODE-1092-length-14464-cov-5.583247_pt1 | contig 14464 bp, 13 predicted proteins | sample MGYA00383090_ERZ1046148 | MGnify/ENA primary metagenome ERZ1046148 (study PRJEB29581, sample SAMEA5548360) | metagenome | biome: marine; feature: coastal; material: water | depth 25 m | study: Short-term variability in the microbial, nano- and picoplankton... | reverse complement strand
AAATGAAATGGCATTAAATTTAGATGATATTATGTCACGTCGTTCTAGATGCTTATTTTTAAATACTAAAGAAAGTATAAGAATTGCTCCAATGGTTGCTAAAATAATGTCAAATGAGCTTTCTAAAGACAAGGATTGGATTGATAAACAACTCAAATCTTTCTATAATTTAATTAACATTAATAAAATATAATATGGACTCTATTTTAGCTGAATTTATAGGCACATCAATTCTTATGTTATTAGGAATTGGAGTAAATGCAAATACAAGTTTAAAAAATACAATAGGAAGCGAAAATTCCAATTGGGTACTAGTAAGTATGGCTTGGGGACTATCAGTCTTTGTTGCTGTTTTTATCACTGGGCAATTTAGTGGAGCTCATTTAAATCCAGCCGTAACGATTGGTTTAGCAATAGCTGGAAAATTTTCATGGTCATTAGTCCCTGGATATTTAATAACTCAACTTGTAGCCGCAATGTTTGGTAGTTGGTTGGCATATATTGTTTATATAGACCACTACAGAGTAACTACAGACGAAAATGCAGTAAGAGGTTCTTTTTGTACAGGACCAGCAATTAGAAGTTATAAAAATAATTTCTTTAGTGAAACTATTGCAACTTTTATTTTAGTATTCGCTATATTTTATATAGTTGAACCCAACTTGAAAATTGAAGGTGAAGTGGTTAATTTTGGTTTAGGAGCTCTTGACGCTCTTCCTGTTGGTATATTAGTTTGGGTAATAGGAATGACACTTGGTGGCACTACGGGTTTTGCTATTAATCCAGCTAGGGATTTCGGTCCTAGATTGGTTTATTCATTACTTCCTAGAAAGAATAAAAATGCTGATTGGTCTTACAGCTGGATTCCTGTACTAGGACCAATTCTTGGAGCCATTTCTGCTGGTTTTTTATATAATTTCATTATGTAATGATTAACCAAAAACATATCCCTTGCATAGCAGGATCTACAGGGTTAGTTGGTTCTCATTTATTAAAAAATTTATCAAAAATCTACCCTAAAGTACTTGCTTTAACCAGAAAAAAAGTCAATTACTCAAATTCCAACATTCAAAATGTTGTAGTTGACTTTGATAATCTAAATATTGAAAGTGAATTAAATGGTGTTGATCATTTGTATATTGCATTAGGAACTACAAGAAAAAAGGCAGGAAGTGCTGAAAATTTTATAAAAGTAGATTATCATTATTGTATTAATTTGGCAAGGATAGCAAGTAATTGTGGAATAAAAAGTATATCCATAATATCCTCAGTTGGATCAGATCCTAATTCAATTTTTTTATATCCTAAAACTAAAGGTTTAATAGAAAAAGATATTTCTGAACTTTCGTTAAATCATCTAAGTATAGTAAGGCCTGGTATAATTTTAGGAAAAAGAAATGAAAGTAGAGTTGGTGAAAAAATAGGAAAAATTTTATTTTCTTTCATTGATAAACTCCTTTTTGGAAAATTTACAAAGTATAAAAGTATTTCTGCAATCAATATTTCAAAAGCTATGATATATCAAGTTATTAATTCAAATTCAGGAATAAATATTCTTGAATATAATGAGTTAATGAAAAGTTCAAATAGTTTTGATAATCTCTTAAAACATCATTGATATAATTATTTACATTTGCCAGAAATTTTAGTTGATGCTAAACATACACAACCTTTCTGTTTCCTTTTCCGGTGAATATTTGTTTAAAGAAATTTCATTTAAACTAATATCAGGTGATAGGGTAGGTTTGATTGGGAAAAATGGAGCAGGAAAATCAACCTTGTTAAAACTTTTGTCTAAAGAAACTGAGATGGATTCTGGTTCTATTGCCTACGAGAAAGATTTAAAAATAGGATTTCTTAAACAAGATATTGATTTTGATAAAGGGAGGACTGTTCTTGATGAAGCTTATCAAGCTTTTAGTGAAATTAAAACTCTTGAGAAAAGACAAAATGAAATTAATACCCAATTAAGTGAGAGAACAGACTATGAAAGTGATTCATATTTAGAATTAATTAATGACCTAAGTGATGTTAATGATAGATATGAGTTAATAGGAGGGTATAATTATCAAGGACACACAGAAAAAATATTACAAGGTCTTGGTTTTAAAAGAGAGGATTTTCATAAAAGTACAGATACCTTTTCAGGTGGATGGAGAATGAGAATTGAATTAGCGAAATTACTTCTTCAAAGTAATGATTTGTTATTACTGGATGAACCTACAAATCATTTGGATATCGAATCAATAATATGGCTTGAAAACTTTCTTAAATCTTTTTTAGGAGCAGTAGTTATAGTTTCTCACGATAAAATGTTTTTAAATAATGTGACTAATAGAACTATAGATATTTCTTTGGGAAGAATATACGATTTCAATAAACCTTATTCAAAATACTTGGTTTTAAGAGAAGAAATAAAGTCTCAACAAATTAGTGCTCAAAAAAATCAAGAAAAACACATTCAACACACTGAAAAATTAATTCAAAAATTTAAAGCTAAAGCTTCCAAAGCATCAATGGCTCAATCCCTTATGAAGAAGATTGAAAAAATTGATAGAATTGAAGTCGATCAAGATGACAATAGTGTCATGAAATTAAATTTTAATATTTCAATAAGTCCAGGAAAAGTTGTTACTGAAATTGAAAATTTATCAAAAAATTATGGTGATAATAATGTATTGTCCAATGTGAATTTACTTATTGAAAGAAAAAGTAAAATTGCATTTGTTGGTCAAAATGGACAGGGTAAATCTACTTTAGCTAAAATTATGGTTGGTGAATTAACTCCTTCATCTGGTAATTCAAAACTAGGTCATAATGTTCAAATTGGATATTTTGCTCAAAATCAAGCTGAGTATTTAGATGGTTCTAAAACTGTTTTGCAAACAATGATTGATTCTGCAAATGAAACAAATAGATCTAAAGTCAGAGATGTATTGGGTTCTTTTTTGTTCAAAGGTGATGATGTTGAAAAATATGTTAGAGTGCTTTCAGGAGGTGAAAGAAATAGATTAGCACTTGCTAAACTTCTTTTGCAACCATTTAATGTATTGGTAATGGATGAGCCAACTAATCACTTAGATATTAAATCTAAAAGTGTTTTAAAGCAAGCGCTAGTTAAATTTGACGGAACTTTAATCTTAGTTTCACATGACAGAGATTTTTTGCAAAATCTAACTAATAAAGTATACGAATTCAAAAGTCAAAATATTAAAGAGTATTTAGGTGATATTGATTTTTACTTAAATCAAAGAAAAATTGAAGATTTTAGAGAAATTGAAAAGAAAGATAAAGTAGTAATTGTTAAGAAGAATAAAAATATTGGCAATTCAAACGAAAGAGAATTAAAAAAAAAGATTAGCAATATTGAAAGTAAAATTTCTAGATTAGAAAATGAAATTTCAATCATTGATAGTGATTTGGAGAAAGATTATGAAAAAACAATTTCAAGAGAAAATTTCTTTTCCTCCTATGAAAATAAAAAATCTAAATTAGATTCTCTTATGAAAAAGTGGGAAGAGTTAAATTTGTTATAAAATTATTAACTTTATTTATTACAGTAACTAATTAAATATGTGTGAATTAACTAGTGATGAACTTTGGCTTGTGTTAAGACTTTATGCTTTTGCCTTATCTCCAGTTGTTTTGGGTTTGTATTATTTAATTAAAAAAAATATTTCTTACAATACAGCTATAATTTTGTGTTCAACTTTTTTTATTTGCTCAGCTGGATTTGAATTATGGTTAACCTATGGTTTATTTGATGGTCTTCCAGTGAGTGAAAGAAGGTCAGAAGCTTTAAATTGCGCTATTCCTCAGGATTTGAATTGGGTTTTAAATTCATTAGGTGATGTTTTTATTGTTTGGATTGGTTTATTTCTAGTTAAAAAAATATTTAATAAATCTCCTTATATTTTTAAAAAATGGAATTGGTCAATTTTTCTTGTCCTTCTTGTTTGGTTTGTAGCACAAAACATTTATGTTGAGGTATTTATTTATCATAATCAGTTAGGTATAAGTGGAGATTTATCGTGGGGTCCTTTAATGCCTTTAGGTTCGTATTATAATCCTACTCTTTTTGAAATTTCAGGTAGACCTGTTACTTTTCAATCTCAATCAACATGGGTTCTTATGACCCCAATAATATATTGTATATCAATATATTTAAATAATAAATCGACTAATTCAAATGATTAAACGTTTACTTTTTTTGTGTGTTGTTGTTTTAATATCCTGTTCTAAAGATGAAGATATTGAAGAAGAAGTAATCACAACAGATAAATCAGCAAGGATAGTTGGTTATTTACCTTCTTACAGATTTGAATTAAATAATAATATTGAATACTGTAAGTTAACTCATTTAAACCTTGCATTTGCTAACCCTGGTTCAAATGGAAAACTAATAATTAATGATTTCAGTGATGTTGTTTTAAAAGCGAGAAATGATAATAATAATATAAAAATTTATATTTCTATTGGTGGTGGATATTTGACAAACGAACAAGCTTCGATATGGTCAAATTTAATTGATGTTAAAGAAAATAGGCCTACAATAGTTAATGAGTTAGTTAGTTTTGTTGTGGACAATAGTTTAGATGGTGTTGATGTTGATTTAGAATGGCAATATGTTACACCAGGATACAGTCCTTTTGTAATTGAATTAAAAAGTGCTTTATCAGCAAAAGGAAAGGGAATGACAGCTGCATTACCTGGTACAACCAAGTTTAATAACATCACTGATGAAGCTATACAAACTTTCGATTTTATTAATCTAATGGCTTATGATTTTACAGGTCCATGGAACCCAACAGTTTCTGGTCAACATAGTTCATATAATAATGCTAATGAGTCAATAAATTTTTGGAAAAACAATGGTGTTTCCCATGATAAATTAACATTAGGAGTTCCTTTTTATGGCTATGATTTTTCTAATTCTTCAAATGTTACATCTTTCACTTTTGGACAAATGGTTTCTTTAAACAGTTCTTATTCTGAACTAGATAATGTTGGCTCTAAATTTTATAATGGAAGACCAACAATTAAATCAAAAGTAAAGCTTGCTGGAGAGCAAGTTTCTGGAATTATGATATGGGAGTTAGGTCAAGATTCTTTTTCTGAATATTCGTTGCTTAAAACAATTCATAATGAATATAAAAATCTTGGTTTTAAAACAACTGAACTTTGTTTAGATTAGCTTTTAGGTAACCTCAGATTTACTGTCATCGATTTTTAAGTATTCTTTGTTTTCTAAAATTTCTTTAATAGTTATAACAGTTTCATAAAGATCAATAAAACTCACATAAAGAGGAGAATACCCTAATCTAATGTTGTTTTCTGGTCGAAAATCAGGAATTATTTTTTTTCTATTTTTATCACCTTTAACAAGGAGTTTACAAATCTTCCAAGCTTCTTTATGTTGAATTGTAATATGTGAACCTCTAGATTTTGATTCAATTGGTGATGTTATTTTTACATCAAATTTATTTAGCTCAATATTTATGATTTTTATTAAATACTCGCCTAATTCAATACTTTTATTTCTAATATTTATTATTCCTGCTTCAAGAACAAGATCTAGCCCAGTATTTACGGGAACTAATGAAAGTACAGAAGGGGTACCTGCTTTGAATTTATTTATGTTTTCAGCAGGTTTATATTTGTTTTCAAAATCAAAAGGTTTTAAATGCCCAAACCATCCTTTTATAGGGTTTTGTAAATGACTCAATATATCTTTAGATACATAGAGGAACGAGGGGGAACCTGGACCACCATTTAAAAACTTATATGTACATCCAATAGCAGCTTTTGTTTTAGAATCTTTAACATCAATATCTATAACTCCAATTGCATGACTACAGTCCCAAACAATTATACTTTTATTTTTTTCAGCAAATTCATTTAATTCTTTAATAGGGTATAGAAAAGAACTTTTATAAGTTACAAGACTTAAACAGTATATTCCAGGATTTTCTTTAATTGATTTTTTTAGAATATTAATGTTACAGCTTAAATTATTACCATAATTTATAACTGTAATTTCTTTTTTTTCTGTGTATTTTTTTAAACCTTCAATGATGTAGATATCACTTGGAAAGTTTAAACAGTCAGTTACTAGGTTCTTTTTGAATTGACAACTATTTAACAGAGAATATAAAATCTTGTAAAGATTCACCGATGTTGATTCACCTACTAAAACTTCGTGATTATCCGAGTTAATTAGTTTTGACATTTTAAAAGAAGTTTTTTCGGATAATTTTAACCAATTGTCATTCCAGCTACGAATTAAATTTTGCCCCCATTGATTATTAATTACTTCATTTAAATTTTTAATACTTTCAACAGGAAGTTTACCAAGAGAATTTCCGTCTAGATATATTTCATTTGGGCTATTTATAAACTTTGATTTAAAAGTTTTTAAATCATCATTACTGTCTTTTTCTATTGCAATTTTTTTAAAATTCATTTTTAAAACTTTTTAAAGTAAGGTTTTATCATTTTAACCCATTGCTTGTACATTTTTTTACTTGGGTGTAATCCGTCCTCAGCTATTAATGAATTATCATTTAAAGCCTTTCTTGATATTTCAGTTACATTAAAAAACGTAATATTATTTTTTTTACATTCATTATGAATCACCTTGTTGAATGCATTAATTTCATTAGTAATTATTGATCTATTTCTGTCTTTTGCAAATGGTGTTACTCCCCAGTCAGGAATTGAGACAACGATAACTCTTTCCTTGTTGTTATTAACATATCTAATAGATTTATTTAAAAGTAATATGAAATCTTGTTTAAATTTCTCAATACTTCTTCCCCTATATTGATTATTGACTCCAATTAGTAATGATACGAAGTCAAATTTTTTATTAAATTTTATTTTATTTAAAGTGTCAATTAATTGGTCAGTAGTCCAACCAGATTTGGCAATGATAATCGGCTTATTTAATTTATTTTTTAACGAATTAGATAATTGCACGGGCCATCTTTCAGATTCTTTAACGCTTTCTCCAATAGTATAACTATCTCCAATAGCTAGGTATGAATAATTATTTTTTTTTTGACTAAACGATATTAAAGGAATTATTAAAATTAGTACTAAAAACTTTTTCATTAGATTATTATTTCTTTGAATTTTTTAAGTTAACAAGAAATGACTTCTGTTCATCATTTAGTCCATCTGCTGTAAATATAGAAATACCGCTGGCTCCATTTTCTTTAGAAATATTATAAGCTTTTTCAAAATCTCCAGGATTCTTTAAAGCTCCAGTATAAAGTCCTGAGTGAATTGGGAAGTCTACATCACTAACACCTTGTTTAGTTGCAAATCCAATCCAATTGATATTTTCTCTGTAAAAATTATTGTAAAGCATGGGGTATGCAGAGTCCAAATTCCAATCATTCCATGCTTGTCTAACCATTTGTCTTGACATCTCAGGAAAAGGAAAAACAGCAGCAGTTACTTTTTTATTTTTAGAATGAGCAATATCAACAATTTCATTTACTAAGCTAGTTATGGCATTTAACCTAAATTGCCTCCATTCAGTTGAAAGTTGAGGGTTTCTCATTTCCAATGGATTTTTGTTGAAGATTTTTTTAAACTCTTTAATAGCTCTAGGGTGGTAACCATAATCATATTCTGGTAACTCAGTGTCTTGAACAATGTTGTATTTAGGTTGTAAATCTGCTCCTAAAATAACATCAGGATACCTTACGTAATCCAAATGTACAGATGCAAGACCATCAACCTCCATTAACTGCTTTGCATTATTTATAATATGATTTCTGGCATCAGGATGAAATGGACTCAACCACTGATAATAATTAACGTAAGCCCTGTAGTCTAAAGAATTATCTCCATTTCTGTTGACTTGATACCAATCCGGATTTTTATTTGCAATAGTATCTCCAGGTCTATTTACTGTCCATATCCATCCATGCACTTTTATTTTTTTCTTATTAGCTATTGGAATAATTTTCCTTAATATTTCTGGTGATCCATGAATTAAAACCTCTGTTATTCCCAAAGAATCATAATAACTTAATTTTTTTTCCCAATTTTTTTGAATAAATCCCTTACCGGCACCAGTCCAAGTACTTATTGTAAAAGTGTTCTCTTTGATTTCATTTCCACAATTAACAAACAAAATTGATATTGCTATTAGTATAAGTTTTTTAATCATAATTTATTTTTAATTTTTCCTGTTTCATCTATTGAAAATTTAATATTTCCATCTTTGATAGACAAAGTAAACCCTTTGTCAGTTTTAAGAAAATTACATGAAATTTTTTTATTGTAGTCTTTTAGTTTGAAATTTATAAAAGTATTAGTATTTAAATTTTTTAAATATTTTAAGTTGCCAAATGACACTTCTCTAAATAGCGCGTAAAGAATATGTTTAGGGGTTTCTTCTTTTGGTTTTAAATATTCATAATTATTCTCAGAAAAAACTAAGTAACCCCAGTTTTCAGGAAGATGCATATTAATAGTTCCTTGTTGAGACCAAACCCAATTATACTCGGGAAGGTATTTATCATTTATTTTTTTTCTTAAGTATTTTCCATTGTTTAATTCGTAATCCCAATTTACTCTTGAAAAGTTTATTCTCCATACATCTCCTGATTTTGGATGATCATAATCTAAAGGTCGTTTTAATTGTGATATTTTGTTTAACGGGATAGCCATTTCAACAGTCCAGAAATTATCAATATCATTAGCGTTATTAATTGTTCCATTTATGTTTACTGATGATTTTAATTCTTCAATGTTCCAGCTGTTATCTGCCTTGCCTTTTAATCTGTATGGTCTATTTAAGTATAAATCCCAAACTGTTCCTAAGGCATTTATTTCTATTTCACCATAACTAAAAACATGATTGTTAGGGTTGATAAAGATTTCAAAGTCATTATTATAGTAGATTACAGCATCTCTTTTAGTAATGTCGCCCCAAATATGATTTTCGTATAGTTTAGCAAAAACATATAAATAATTTTCATCCCACAGTAACTTTACATTAGTTTTTTGAGTTGGAGTTTTAACTCCCTCAATATCAATAAAATCATCACTGTAATCAGCCTGTTTCCATACTTTTTCATTATCTAATCCATCAATCAAAATTGGATCTGATGTTTTACTTACTACATAATGCTTTGGTGTAACTATTTTTTCAGTTAAATCAACTTCAATAGTTTGACTTGTTTGACATCCAAATAAGAATAGTGATAAAGTCAATAAAAAATATATCCTCATTTAATTAAAAATTTAAATATGTATTAGTATTTTAAAGTTATTAAATATTGCTAATTATGAGAATCTTTCTTTTTATTTATTTTTTACTGTCAAGTTTAGTATCAGAAGAAATAAAAGTAATTTCCTATAATATTAGATACAATAATCCTAATGATGGTAAAGATATTTGGGAAAATAGAAGAAATACTATTGTTGATTTTATAAATAACGAAAGTCCTGATTTTTTAGGATTACAAGAAGTTAATCATTCACAATTATTGTTTTTAAATTCTAATCTGTCCAATTATTCGTTTGTCGGTGTTGGTCGTGATGATGGCAAAACAAAGGGTGAGTATAGCCCTGTGTTTTATAACAAAAATTTATTTGAATTAATAAATTCGGACACATTTTGGCTTTCTTCTAGTCCAAGTAAAATTTCTGTAGGATGGGATGCTTCTATGGAAAGAATTTGCACGTATGGAGTATTTAAGAGTAAAGTAAATAATAATAAAATATGGGTTTTTAATACTCATTTTGATCATATAGGTGTTTTAGCACGGGAAAAATCGGCTGATCTTATTATTAATATGATTCATGAATTAACAAAACCAGATGACTATATTATTATTACCGGAGATCTCAATTCACCAGATAATTCTAAACCGATAATAAATCTTCAAAGTAATTTTAATGACACCAATAAAACTCTTAAAAAGACAGATAAATCTTATGGAACATTTAATAATTTTAAATTAAATTTTGTTTCAAAAAGTAGAATTGACTATGTTTTTGAAAAAAACTTTAAACTTATAAATTCACGTCACATTATTGTAAAAACACCAGAGGGTCGCTGGGCTTCTGATCATCATCCTATTTTAGCTAAACTAAAATTTTAATTAAATGAATGAGCCATTAGCTGAAAGATTAAGACCAAAAAAACTTGAAGACTATATTAGTCAATCTCACTTAGTAGGTGAGAAAGGAATTTTAACTCAGCATATTAAAAGAGGATTGATTCCATCAATTATATTTTGGGGTCCACCTGGAATAGGTAAAACTACTTTAGCAAACATTATAGCTATAGAGTCAGAAAGACCATTTTACACTCTAAGTGCTATAAATTCTGGAGTTAAGGATATTCGTGAAGTAATTAATAAAGCAAAACAGAGTGGGGGGTTATTTACCGCAAAAAACCCTATTTTATTTATTGATGAAATTCACAGATTTAGTAAATCTCAACAAGATTCATTACTTCAAGCAGTTGAAAAAGGTTGGGTTACTTTAATTGGTGCCACAACTGAGAATCCTAGTTTTGAAGTTATATCCGCACTATTATCAAGATGTCAAGTTTATACGCTGAATTCGTTTAATAAAAACGATTTAGAGACGCTTTTAAATAGAGCTATAATAAAAGATGAAGTATTGTCTAAAAAATCAATAAAACTTGAGGAAACTAATGCTTTATTGAAATTTTCTGGTGGCGATGCTAGAAAACTTCTAAATATTTTTGAGTTGATAATCAATGCTCATCAAAGTGAAGAAATAATTATCACTGATAAGAACGTTACATCCATGATTCAAAATGATACAATTCATTATGACAAGTCTGGTGACCAACATTATGATATTATTTCAGCTTTTATTAAATCAATAAGAGGAAGCGATCCTAACGCGGCTGTTTATTGGTTAGCTAGAATGATTCAGGGTGGGGAAGATGTCAAGTTTATAGCTAGAAGATTGATTATTCTTGCTAGTGAGGATATTGGTAATGCCAATCCAACAGCGTTAGTAATAGCAAATAATACATTTCAAGCTGTTTCAATAATTGGAAATCCTGAATCTAGAATAATTTTAAGTCAATGCGCCACTTATCTTGCATGTTCAGTAAAGAGTAATGCATCATATAATGCGATAAATAAAGCTCAACAAAAAGTTGAAGAAACTGGAAATATGTCTGTTCCACTTGAAATTAGAAATGCTCCTACAAAATTGATGAAAGAGTTAGGATACGGAGAAAATTATAAATATGCTCACGATTTTAAAAATAACTTTATAAGTCAAGAATTTTTACCCGAAAAAATAAAAGGGACTAAGTTTTATGAACCTGGCAAAAATTCAAGAGAGAATCTTCAAAGGGAGTTTTTAAAAACAAATTGGAAAGATAAATATGGGTATTAAAAAACCCTTGCAAGTTGATTACAAGGGTTTCTTTCAAATTAAACAAGTATAATTATTATTTCGGAATTCCTGAACCTCCAAAAGGTGCCCAGTTAGCGTGAACCATTTTCCATCCAGTTCCTGTTGAAATCCAGACTGCAGATGCTCTAGTACTGTAATCAACTTTTTCATTAGTATCAGTAAATGTGTATGCACCATTCGCATAGAATCTTAACACAGCTGTGTTCATGTCAGGTGAAAAATCGACTTCAATGTCTCTTAAATCAAAACTATCCCAACTAAAATTTCTTTTAGTTAGAAATTGCTCCTCAGTTTGTACATAAAATTCTGCTAAACTTGAATCTCCAGATGTTACCATCATATCCTCAGTAACATATTTTTTCCATTCTTCAAGATTTTGATCTTCTATTGCTTGTTGTACAGTCGTTTGAGCTTCTTTTAAATCCTCTGTTAGTTTTTCTTTATTTAAATTTCTCCAGTATGTAACTAATTTTGGTTGATAAGGTGAAGCAAACGGAGCATTATCATATGCTTTTAACTGATTGTTAAAAGCCTTTTGATAATCACCTTCCATTTCAGCAATTTCAGCTCTTGAATCTAAAGCGTTAAGTCCATCGTGTAATCTAAGTGAATAATCAAGTGATTTATAAGCAGAGTCATAATCACCTTCTCTTGCAAATGCATATGCTATTGTATTATATGCTCCAGCTGCAAGTGCAGGAAATTTTTCTGCAAAAGCTTTATTTGCATCAGTATCTTGTCCAGAATTTAACCAATTAATTAGTGCGCTATTAGGGTGGTTATTTAAAGCTTTTTGAGCTGCTTCATTAAACTTATCATTAGGTGTTGATAAAAGCGAATACCATGCTTTTTCAACATCTGAAAGTTGTTTTACATTGATTGCTTTTAATTTTTCAGTTCTAGTTCCATTATTATTTCCAGCAGCAGCAGCTAATACTAAATTAGCACACTCACAGTTTTTATCTACAACTAATGCAGCTTTTGCCATTCCAATTGCAGTTAAATGCTCAAGATTAGAAAGTGAAGTTATAGCTTCATTTACGATTTCAGAAGCTTTTTTGTTACAAGAAGTATCTTCAATCCATTGTTGTGCATTTGCATTTACTAAAAACGCAAATGTCAAAATAGAGGTAAGTAATATTTTTTTCATAATTATTATTTTTTATTGAAATAAATATATAAAAAAAACAATTAACATTCGTTAAAGTATGTTTTATTTTTTAAAAAATATAATAAAAAAAAAACCTTATATTAAAAATCTTTCCAATAGTTGATGAGATTAAATAAAATTATGAAAGTTGATCAAAGATTTCTTTTGCTTCTATTAATTCTTTGTATTTCTTGTAATGAAGAATCGATATCAAAAAAAGAAAATAATAGCAAGCCAAATATAATATACATTTTAGCTGATGATTTGGGTTATGGAGATGTACAATATTTCAATAAAGATGGTAAGATACCTACTCCCAATATAAATTCTATGGCAAATAATGGAGTTGTTTTTACAGATGCACATACATCTTCTGCAGTTTGCACACCAACGCGCTATGGGATCCTTACAGGACGCTACAATTGGCGAACTTCACTTAAAAGTGGTGTTTTAAATGGATATTCTAAAGCTTTGATAAAAGAGAACAGAACGACTATCGCAAGCATGCTAAAAAGTAAAGGATATAGCACAGCATTTATTGGAAAATGGCATTTAGGATGGGATTGGAATGTTAAAAAAGAAGATAATAATACCTCCGTAACAATAGACAATCTTATTGATGTGGATTTTAATTCTCCTATTAATAATGGACCATCAACTAACGGATTTGATTATTCTTATGGTTTTTCAGGATCATTAGATATGCCTCCATATGTTTGGGTTGAGAATGATTTTCCTACTCAGATCCCTACTAAAACTACCAAGTCTGTTGATTATAAAGGATTTTGGAGAAATGGTTTGACCTCAGAAGATTTTGATCACACTAATGTACTACAAACCATTGCTGACAAAGCTGTTAGCTATATTAACAAACATAGCAAAGAAGAAAAACCTTTCTTTCTATATTTACCCCTATCAGCACCACACACGCCTATTTTACCGACCTCAGAGTTTTTGGGTAAGAGTAATACAAACATGTATGGAGATTTTGTTATGCAAGTGGACGATATCTTAAAGCAAATAAGAACGACGTTGAAACATAATGGGTTAACAAATAACACATTACTGGTTTTTACAAGTGATAATGGTTGTTCTCCTAGAGCTGACTATAAAGAATTAGCACAAGTAAAACACAATCCTAGTTATATTTATAGAGGTGCAAAAGCAGATATTTTTGAAGGAGGTCATCGAGTGCCATTTATTGTTGAATGGCCAGCCATGGCAAAAAAAGGTACCATTTCCAATGTTATATGTACTACAGATTTTTTTGCAACCTGTGCTGCAATAGCAAACTATGAAATCAAAGATTCTGAAGGAGAAGATAGTTTTAATATGTTACCCTTAATTAATGGAGAAAGCCTTCATGATATTAGACAATATACGGTACACCATTCTATAAATGGATCTTTTGCAATTCGAAAAGGAGATTGGAAATTAATTTTTGCTCCCAGCTCTGGCGGTTGGAGCTATCCAAGGCCAATTGATATCGAAAAAGAAAACCTTAATTTACCAACTATGCAGCTATATAATTTAAAAAATGATATATCAGAAACTAAAAACTTAATAGACATTTACCCTGAAAAAGTTGATGAATTAAAAAAAGCTTTAATAAAAATTATTTTGGATGGAAGAAGTACTAATGGTATAAGACAAGAGAATGAAGGGATGGATAATTGGAAACAAATTGAAAATATATTAAATATATGAAATTGTTAAAATTTAATATTTAAATTTTTTTAGGCTTTTAGTGGTACTGGCCGTACAATAATCGTACAAGTTTTAAAAATAAAAACCCTAATCACTTGTTTATAAAGTAGTTAGGGTTTTACTAAGCGGAGAGACGGGGATTCGAACCCCGGCGACAGTTACCCGTCGACAGATTAGCAA
>ERZ1046148.1091-NODE-1091-length-14466-cov-10.131150_pt1 | contig 14466 bp, 10 predicted proteins | sample MGYA00383090_ERZ1046148 | MGnify/ENA primary metagenome ERZ1046148 (study PRJEB29581, sample SAMEA5548360) | metagenome | biome: marine; feature: coastal; material: water | depth 25 m | study: Short-term variability in the microbial, nano- and picoplankton... | reverse complement strand
GGACCAAAGAAGAGTGGAGGACCACCTGGACCAAAGAAGAGTGGAGGACCACCTGGCGGAGGACCGCCAAAAGGAGGTCCGTCTGGACCTAAACGTGGCCCACCTCGATGAAGGGTGGTAGTTCTATGAGCCAAAATCTGAATGAATTCGGAGGGATTCATTTTTCCGGAACATTGCGACCTTCCCAAGTTGCAGCCGTATCAGTGATTGAACCTGAATTGGATTTAGACGGTAAGCATTTACACATTGTTGCCCCTCCTGGTTCGGGTAAAACGGTACTTGGATTGTATGTTTGGTCTAATCTTGTGCGGAAACCTACTCTTGTCTTATCGCCAAATTCAGCAATCCAGGCTCAGTGGGCTGCTCGCACTTCGCTGTTCGAACTTGATGGAAAAGAGGATTTGATCAGTACGGATTCCAAAAATCCGGGCTTATTGACATCATTGACATATCAATCAATTACCATGCCAAAGAAAGGTGGAGAAGACTTAGACGAAAGTGCTCTTCAACTATGGAATCTAACCCTCATCGAAAAAGGAGAAGCAGACACGAGTGAATCGGCGGAAGCTTGGATTCTCGATTTGAAAGATAAAAATCCGGATTATTACAACTCCCGTATATCGGTCTATAGGAAAAAGGTTAGAGATGACTTAGCAAAACATGGCAATGCTATGTGGACTTTGCATGACTCTTCGAGAGATACGCTCATGCGTCTAAAGGAGATTGGGGTCGGACTGATTATTCTTGATGAATGCCACCATATGTTGCACCATTGGGGCAGAGTGCTTGCAGAAGTACGAGAGTTCTTTGATGACCCAATCGTGTTGGGATTAACCGCTACACCTCCAGACTATTCTCAAATTGACGAGGAAGATGCGGAGCGGTATCGAGAATTCTTTGGAGAAATTGACTATGAAGTTCCAGTGCCAGCTCTTGTACGAGATTCTAATCTTGCACCTTACCAGGATCTGTGCTACTTCGTTCGCCCTGCGAATAATGAATTGAAGTATATTTCAACAGTTGATGATGAATTCGACCAACTCCTATCCGAAGTTCAAAGCCCAACTGAAGACAAAAAAAGAGTACCCGAACTCCAACGATGGATATACGAGGTTCTCGATAAACGGATTTTACCAGGAGGGAAAAGCGTAACTTGGCAAAAATTCCATACCAAGAACCCCGACTTTGCAGACGCTGCACGAATTTATTTAACGAAAAGCCGCATTAAATTACCACAAGGAGTACCTACTCCTCCTGAAGATTTACTGAATTCAGGCCTTAACAAGCTCTCATACTTACGTCCTGTTCTAGACCGGTACGTTCGTCATGGACTTCGTCGTTCTGAATCCACGAAGGATCATCAAAGGGGAGAAGACCTCACAAAACGGTTGAGACTCTTGGGAATTCAAATTACTGAGACTGGTTCAAGGCCATGTGCTTCTCCAGTTGGACGTATCATGGCCTATGCATCTTCGAAGGTCAAGGCAATTTCGGAGATTATTACCACTGAAATGCAATCCTTGGGGCCAGATATTCGTGCTGTAGTCATCACAGATTTTGAGAAAACCTCTGCAACAACTCTTGTGGAAGGAGTTCTCGATGAAGAAGCAGGTGGTGCTGTTGCGGCATTTAGAGCACTAGTGGCTTGTTCATCAGGCGATATTCTCGATCCTATTTTGATGACTGGAAGTACAGTTCTTGTTGATGATGATTTGGCGGAGCGATTCCTTGAAGCAGCTCGTGCATGGATTGCTGAGAGGAACCTGAAAGTTGTCCTTACTGATAACCAAAAAGATTCGTATCATGAGATTGTAGGGAAAGGAAAAGATTGGATTCCACGTTACTATTCGATGATGATTACTGAATTCTTCCAAAACGGCTTGACAAAATGTCTTATCGGAACAAGAGGACTTCTCGGAGAAGGTTGGGATGCATCGAAAATCAACGTACTCATTGATCTGACAACCGTTACGACCAGCATGAGCATTAACCAACTTAGGGGACGGTCAATTCGTTTGGATAAGGAATGGCCTGAGAAGGTTGCAAATAATTGGGACATCGTATGCTTAGCAGAAGAATTCACAAATGGTTTCGCTGATTATAATCGTTTCAAGAAGAAACACAAGCAATTGTACGGTGTCTGTGATGATGGTGCGATCGAGAAAGGTGTGGGCCACGTACATGCTGCATTTACTGAAGCTCAGCCCGAAGGTATTAGCGAAGGGATGGCGATATTCAATGAAGAGATGCTTAGAAGATCTCGAAACAGAGTTCGGAGTCGTGATTTATGGGGCATAGGACAGCCATTCTCAGCACTGCCAACACAAGCAGTTGAAGCAAAGTGTGCTACAGGATTTGCAGGAGGATTCAAATTCGGGGTTAAGAAGGACAGCCCTTGGACTGATGAATCTTTGATTCAAGCAATTTCAAATGCTATCTCAAACAGTCTCATCCATACAGGCCACATCTCGGCTAATTGTCGAACTTCGGGAGGAGACAGAGGAGGAGGATGGCTTCGAGTGCATCTAAACAACAGCACAGAAGAGGAAGCTGCCATATTCACTGAAGCATTGGAAGAGGTGCTTGGAAGACTCGAAAAACCTCGCTATGTCATTTCGAGATCTTCGCGCTTCTTTGAGGAAACTTGGCTGACAAAACTTCTTCCTGAGGTATTAGCGAAGTACATGAGGCCAGTAAAAAGTCAACTTGTAATGTATCACTCAGTCCCTAAAATCCTAGCAGGCAAGGTTGAAGATGCAGAGGTGTTCCTCAAATATTGGAAAGAATTTGTCAGCCCCGCAGAAATATTCTATGCACATAGTAAGGAAGGAAAACAGCGATTAGAGTTTATTCGACAGGTAGGGCGGACACCAAAAAACTCACTGCACAGAAAGGAAATCTTCCTATGAGCAGCTAGGACAGGTAAGGCCACTACCCTTACATGACTCACAAAATCGTTCTCTACACTGATAACATCGGAAGTCAAATGCGCTAATTGAATTTGAGCAGGCATGGCCTGCACAGGTTTCATCAGACTTTGCTTCATTGTTTGCTACTCCTTCAGAGATATTACCCCAAAAGCTAGAACCAACTTTTTCTGAGTTCTGATTAGAACTTTCAGATTGATAGGTAACTTGTGCTGAATCTTGATGACTCAATCCTAGAGCAGACATAACAAACTGGTTGTGAAAAAATGGCGTAGCAGCCTTTTCGCCAACGTTGAATAAACTCGAATAAGTTCTAATGGCTTCGTCTACTGTAGTTACAGTCACTCCACTGGAATTTATTTTTGCAACTATTGAATTATAGTGAATGTTTCTGTAATCTCTTACATAACCTGCATGTGTTGTTCTTGGCATTTGGTTAACCGGCGTTATTGTCATAATTCCATTGACTACAAGGAGTTGTGCAATTAATGCAAAACCGATAAAAATGGCTAGCACAATCCATAACCCCGGATGATCCGCATCACGGGTTGATTGAATCATCAACCCTACAAATATCACACCCAGTACGATGGTAGAACTGTACTTTTTTTCAGCCATAGTATCACGGAAAAGTGGCTAGGCGCTGTCCCCGAGCGCCGTCGCCGATTGTTTCTACCGAACTTTAGTTCAATGTCACAGTCCTAAGACTCCATTGGGGACAGTTTGGTTTAATGACAATCAGTCTATAAATAATCAGTCGCGAACAACCATCCTAATGCTTGGTTCACTGTTTCCTGCAAGTCTCTCATGTTGGGAACGAATAATCGGAATACCAAGTTTAGTTAGTAATGTTAAATGTGCATTTGAATAGATTGATTTTGAATTATTATTGTTAATAATTGAGATGAACTTTGGCTCACAGTGCCATATACCATCATCATCCATTATCCCAGAGATTCTGACCCAATAATGCTCTCGTTGTGTTAGGTTCTCTGATAATTTCTCCATGCCTAAATCGTTTAGAATTTTTACTACTTTTGCCCGAGTAATAGATTCAGGGCAGATGAACAGAATTCGTTCACCATCTGAAAAAATAGCACCAAAACTGAGGTTTTCCTTCTCGATTAGACTGTTTAACCGTTCAAAGCATTCAGCATCTGTCCCCCATGAGTAAGGTGTCCAAAAGAGCAGTGCACTTCTATCCTTGGTCCCAGGTAAGTGATTGCTAACCTCAATCAGATAGGAATGCTCATAGTCAACAACATCTTCTAATTTTTCTTTAAATGGGGTTTTAACAATCACTTTCGCTTTCTTTGGGATGATAACGGCATGATCAATCCTAGGAATTTTTTCTAGAAGTTGAGTCAGGGGAATATCGAATTGATTGGTATCTATGCTTGTGCACTGAAAACCAGTCTTTCCATGAATTGATCCTGGTAAACGGATGATTCTACGTGTGTCTGCAGTAATTCGTTCATCAACTTCAAAACCTTGCTTCAAAACTCGAGAAAGTAAGTCCTTGCGTTCTTGGCGTACCGTTTCCTCTCGTTGTTTTGGATCAGGAATACCGAACTTCTCGCGGTCTGTGTCTTTGTAGATGAGATGAAATCCTTTACTTCCTGAGAATGTTGCATGAACAAATTCAACGGATTCATTCAACATAACAAATGAGTGAACACCCTTTGCAATCTCCTTGGCCTTTTCCAAATTTTTCAAACTCAATGGAGCCACATCAATATCGAACACAATGAGGTGATCAAGCAGGACAGGATGAGATACTTCAGTATCTCGCAAGCGAGGTAAGTCTATTGGATTCAACCATGATGATGTTGAGACATACAAATCGCTCGGGAAATTCTTCCCAATGGCTTTCATTAATGTTTCATTGTCCCGTATTCGTCTCTTTGAAGTCACCCATCTGCCTTCGAATGTCCTCCATCGGAACTGATGTTGAGTTGGCTTTGTGAGCCAATCGAGATGTATCCTGTTCGACTTGTAATGCGCAATGATTTGTTCATTCCAAGTTGAGTCCATAGGAACCCTCAGCGTAGGCCTGCTGCTTTGAGAGATTCAAGCAAGACTGCTCCAAGTTCCGATGGATCACGGGCACATGCAATTCCTGCAGCCTCAAATGCTTCGAATTTCTCTTCTGCAGTTCCTTTTCCGCCTGAAATAATTGCTCCGGCGTGTCCCATTCGCTTGCCGGGTGGTGCTGTTGCACCAGCGACGAAACCAACGATTGGCTTTGTGACATTCTCTTTTGCCCAAGCAGCAGCTTCTTGTTCTGCATTTCCACCAATTTCACCAATCATAACGATAGCCTCAGTTTGAGAATCTGCTTCGAATGCTGCAAGGCATTCAATGAAACCCGTTCCGTTGACAGGGTCTCCGCCAATACCAACACAGGTTGATTGACCTTCATCAATGCTCATTGTTTGAGCAACTGCTTCGTAAGTTAATGTCCCTGACTTAGAGACAATTCCAATCCGACCTTTTGCATGGATGTGCCCAGGCATGATTCCAATTTTTGCACCGCCGCCATCACCAGGAGTGATGATTCCAGGGCAATTAGGGCCAATGAGTCGAACTCCAGGACGGTTTTCGACAAACGCTACTGCCTTGACCATATCGAGAGTTGGAATACCTTCAGTGATGCAAACAACGACGCCTTCGCCTTTGATTTGATCAAATGCATCAGCGGCTTCCATAATGGCTTCCGCAGCAAATGGAGGTGGTACATAGATGACTGTAGCATCTGCATCCGTTGTTTCAATAGCCTCAAACATTGAGTTCCAGACAGGATATGCGTTCCCTTGCAAATCGACGGTTTGCCCACCTTTTCCAGGCGTACATCCGCCAACAATGTTTGTACCGTATTCAACCATCTTGTCAGCATGGAACATTCCCTGCTTCCCTGTTATTCCTTGTACGAGTACCTTTGCGTCTTCTTCAATCCAAATAGCCATCAAACTTCACCTCCAATGAGTTCTACAATCTTTTGAGCACCTTCAGCAAGGTCATCAGCAGGATGTATATTGAGAGTTGAAGCGGCTAGGATCGCCTTACCTTCATCGACGTTTGTTCCTGCAAGTCGAACAACCAAAGGAACAGTTAGTCCAAGGGATTCAGTCGCAGCAATAACACCTCGAGCAATGATGTCGCAACGCATAATTCCACCAAAGATATTCACGAGAACACCTTTGACATTAGGATCTTCTAAGATAATTGAAAAGGCCGTTTTCACTTGCTCTTCGTTTGCTCCACCACCAACATCGAGGAAGTTTGCTGGTTCTCCACCGTAGAGTTTGATGACGTCCATCGTTGCCATTGCAAGTCCTGCTCCATTGACGAGGCATCCGATGTTTCCATCGAGCTTGACGTAGGAAAGTCCTGTTTCTTTAGCACGAATTTCAACGTCCTCTTCTTCTGAAAGGTCACGAATATCGTCCCATTGCTTGTGTCTAAATTCAGCATTTTCATCAAAACTAACTTTGGCATCGAGTGCAATCATTTCGTCATCAGAAGAGCGAACAAGAGGGTTGATCTCAACCATTGCACAATCTTCCTTGAGGAACAACGAGTATAACGCTTTCAACATCTTTCCAAATGATTTGTGAGCAGCACCTTGCAGTCCAAGGGCAAGCCCAAGATCTCTGATTTGATAGCCAAGCAGACCTGCATTTGGATCAATGTTTAGTTTGTGAAGAAGTTCAGGAGTTTCTTCTGCAACCTCTTCAATATCCATTCCACCTTCAGTTGAGGCCATGACGAGAACTGATTTTTGTTCTCGGTCTACGAGTAGAGCAAGATAGTATTCATGCGCAATATCACAACCAGATTCAATGTACAGATGGTTTACGAGTTTACCTTCTTCACCAGTTTGTTTTGTAACCAAAATGTTACCAAGGATGTGTTCAGAATACGTTCCTACCTCCTCTTTAGAAAATGCGATTTTAACCCCACCTTCCATAACCAAGTCTCGGTTTTCAGGAGAATACAAATTTCCTTTTCCTCTTCCTCCTGCATGGATTTGAGATTTCACGGCTACAACCTTTGATTGAAGATGATCATATGCATCAAGTGCTTCTGATACAGACGTACAGTGAACGCCTTCTACAACTTTTACGCCATGTTGCTTGAACAATGCTTTTCCTTGGTATTCGTGGATATTCATACTATCACTGTTACCTGCGAATGGAAGAACGTCTTTGAACTGTGCGGAAAGGTTTCCTTAAAATTTAGAGCCCGAAAGGGTACAAGTTCAAATGAGAAAACATCGCCCCAAAGCCATGCAAGTTGTTGTTTTAGCAGGAGGTTTCGGAACTCGGCTAAGGCCATGGACATACGGCATTCCCAAACCAATCCTTCCAATGTTGGACAAAACGTTGCTCGAGCACGTTGTCGAAGTTATGCCAAGTGACAAAGTAGACGAAGTAATTGTAGCCGGTGGCTACAAAGTCGAGATGATTGAACAATATTTCAAAGAAAACGAAGTTCCTTTTGATGTGCGAATTGTGACAGAAAGTGAACCCTTGGGGACAGGAGGGGCGCTTGGAAACTGTCGAGATGTAATCTCAGGTACATTCGCATGCCTCAATGGAGACATCATTTCCTCGCTCAATATGCAAAGTGGAATTGACTTGCAGCAGAAGAATGGTGGCATCGGGACACTTGCTCTATGGGAAGTAGAAGATCCAACTCGGTTTGGAATCGTGGGAATTGATGATAACAATCGAATCACTCAATTCAAAGAAAAACCAAAACCAGAGGAAGTGTTTTCAAACCTAATTAATGCGGGCTCTTATCTCTTTAAAGACGATATTTTTTCATATATTCCAGAAGGTAAGTGTTCTCTTGAACGAGAGGTCTTCCCGGTATTGGCCGGAGAGAATGAATTGAATGGCTATGCCTTTGAAGGATATTTCATTGATGCAGGAACACCTGAAAGCTGGTCTTCTGGAGTTCAAGCATGCATCGCAAACCAGCGATGGAAATCCGGTTCGAGAAAAGGAACCAATTGGCATGCTGATTCATCTGTCCAAATCGGGAAGACATGCAGTGTTGAGCATACAATGCTTGCTAAGAAAACACAAATCGAGGATTCAATTTTGTCGAGATGTAGTCTGCTCGACGGCGTTCAAGTTCAAGAAAAGTCAATTCTAAACAATACAATGGTTGGAAGAAATTCTACTATTGGAAAGAATTGTCGCTTGAATAATGTGGTTGTTGACCACGATTCAGTGATACCTGACGGTACTGTTCTTGATGACGTACAATGGCCACTTCAGTAAGCCATCTGTGGAAGGACTCAAGAAGAACTGCATACACGCATTGCTATGCAGCCACTGATTGTTGTCAATTTCAAAACATACGCATCCGCGTTGGGATTGAATGCCGTTAATCTAGCAAAAGCCATGGAGAAGGCTTCCCGAGACCATGTTCGTATGATTGCAGTTGTTTCTGCCTTTGATCTTAGTTCAGTAGCAAAAGCAGCACCTTCACTTGAGGTTTGGACCCAGCATTTGGACCCGGTTGGATTTGGTTCCAATACCGGTTGGCTACAACCAGATAACGCTATAGAACATGGTGCAAAGGGGACTATAATCAATCACGCTGAACATAAATCGGAACATTCTCGTATTGAAAAACTCATTCAAACACTTCCTGATAACTTTCCGATATGTGCATGTGCCATTGATGTAAATGAAGCGCAGTCTCTGGCCAAGATGAACCCGACATTCATTGCAGTAGAGCCTCCAGAACTTATCGGAGGTGACATCTCCGTAACATCAGCGGATCCAGCAATCGTTCAAGATACTGTGAAGGCTGTTCAAGACATCAATTCGAATGTCCGTGTCTTGTGTGGAGCGGGTGTAAAGGACGGCAATGATGTCCGAACAGCAGTCGAATTAGGAGCCCACGGAGTCTTACTTGCATCAGGGGTTACAAAGGCAGCAGATGTTGACATGGTTCTGAAAGACCTTGTCAATGGACTAAAGTGAATTCAGAAGGTTATCCTATGGCCCGAAAATCGAAAAAGTCTAAGCGAGTTCGAATCGCTCACGAATTATCAAAACGTCGTAGAAAGGTCATTGAAAAAGCTCTTGCAGAGCATAAATCCGAAGATAGAACCGAATGGGATCGAAATGCTGAATGGGCTGATTACAAATTTTATCGCAAAACGATAAAGCGAGGCACGATTCGTACAATCGACCTTCCACTCTTGGAAGTGAGCCTAGGTGACCCATGGGCTACATCAGTGACCATTATCCATGGTGGTAGACCCGGTCCAACAATCACAATTCTTGGCGGAATGCACGGTGACGAATTGACAGGGCCATCTGCATGTACTCATTTACTTGGGAATTCATTCACTGAAAAAGACAAACCGTTGAATCCTGAAACGCTTGCAGGAACGATTCGGATTGTTCCAGTAGTCAACATGCCAGGATATCGTTCCAAATCACGATACTTCCCCGATGGGAGAGATTTGAATCGAAACTTCCCTGGTAATCCGAAAGGATCCTCGACTCGGAGAGTCGCTCATCAAATATGGAAATACCTGATTGAAGATTCAGATGCAATTATTGACCTACATAGTGCAGGTAAAGGTCGTTCGAACATGCCTCAGATTAGAGTTGACCTCGCTCATGCAGGCTCAAATATCCTTGCGAAAGCGTTTGGAATTGAGATAATTTTGGATTCAAAACCGCCAAGCGGTTCTCTTCGAAGTAATGCAAATGACCTCGACATTCCTTCCATAACATACGAAGGCGGTGGAGCGAATTGGCTCGATCAAGCATCAGTGAAGGTGGCTGTCCACGGTGTGGTGAATATCCTTCGTAGTTTGAAGATGATTCCAGAAAAGCCTCACAGGCCCCGCTTTAGAATGCTGGCAAGTGGCTCCACATGGCTACGTGCTGGAGAAGGCGGATTACTCGATTTGTTTGTTGATTGTGGATCAATCATGAAGGAAGGAGATGTTGTTGCTCGTATCTCAGACCCTGCAACACCAGGCCTATCTGTTGACATATTAGCCCCAGAAGACGGACTGATGATATGTATCGCTACAAATCCATTCGTTGCTGCTGGAATGCCTGTAGGACATTTCCTACCCGTCTCAAAACACATGTCACTCCTAGAAGAGCAGGTTGACAGCCATGGCAGATTTATCACTCAAGGATCTCTTGACGAACCTGTTTGGAGAGAAGAAGAGGAAATCGAAGTCGAAGTTGTTGGAGAATGGGACGGGGGTAGTGTTGATAGCGGATGGCTTGAAACTACACTCGAAGAAGTCAACAGAGAAGATAACGTTGAAGAAGAATCTTAATTCTTTGATTGAAAGTCGTTGATAGCTTCAATAATTTCCTCATCATCCATGAGTCTTCGTTGTGACTTTGCAACCTCAAACAGATGAGAAACAAGTTCATCGCTTGCTTCATAATTTCGTTGTTGCAACCACCAGATGATGTTTGAACGACCAGCCATGTGTCCAATACGGATGACTTGTTCCAATCCGAATTCACCTGCAGGAACACCGGAATATACACGGTCTGCGAGCCAGTGATCTCCTTTCTTCATTGCTTTAATGACAGCTGAAGCGTGGACTCCTGTTCCTGTTTCAAAAGCATCTTGTCCAAAAACTGGATAATTTCGAGGTAAAGGAACCTCAGTATATTCGTGAGCTTTTTGCATGTATTCACCAAGAATTGTCAAATCGTTATCAATCGCTCCCATGAGTTTCAAATTCACAAGTGTTTGATCGAGAGGAGCGTTTCCTGCTCGCTCTCCAAGTCCAAGTGCAGTCCCATGCACAACGTCTGCTCCTGCTTCAACTGCTGCAATGTTATTGGCAACGCCAAGTCCTCGGTCTTGATGCCCATGCCAATTGACTTCGATTTCACTTCGCTTGTATCCACCATCTTTGATGACTTCTTCATCAATGAAGTTGAGGAGTTTCTTGACACCATTTGGAGTCACGTGTCCACATGTATCACACACGCAAATTCTTCGAACACCAAGTTCCATTGCTCTTTGATAGATGAGTTTGATATCTTCTGGTTTTGATCGAGTCGTATCTTCTGTAACGAACATCACCGCAACGTCGTTTTTAACAGCAAATGACACTGCCTTTTCCATTGTTGAGAGTAACTTTTCCATTGTCCATCCTTCAGCATATTGTCGTATTGGACTTGTCCCGAGGAAAGCAGAAGCTTGGACTGGAATGCCATGCTTGTGTTGTAGTTCCACAAGAGGTTCAATATCGTTCATGAGTGTTCGAACTGCAGCACCTGGACGAATGGAGTAGTCATTTTCAGTGATGTGTGTGAGCATTGAGTCGATGTGCTCAACGTGAAATGGCCCTGCCCCTGGCAACCCGAGGTCAACTTTCTGAATACCAAGTTTCTCCATGTAGGTAAGCAGTTCAATCTTCTGCTCAATCGTAGGATTGCGAGCTGATGGACTTTGCAATCCATCACGCAGAGTCTCATCATCAAACCAAACTCCATGAGGATGGTTGTTTGGATTTCGGTTAAACTCATACTCAATGGTATTCCAATCATAGATCAAAGAACGCTCATCCATATATCTCACCGTACCGGTTGAAACTATCCGGTACAAACAGCCGAGACATAAATCATGTTTGAAGGCGTCGATTGAACAATATCACTCTTCTTCAAGAGTTAAATCCGAGTTTGAGGCTTGTGCCGCTTCAAATTCTTCACGACTGACAACACCATCGCCATCAGTATCCATTGCTTCAAATTCATCTTCTTCTTCGACCAAATCTGCTGGCAAATGTGCAGAGAAGATGATTTCATCCGTGAATCCTGCTTTGTTCTTGTTTCTAAGTTCCATAACACGAGTTCCTTTCGTAGCCTTTCCGGAGGTTTCCTTGGTTTGACTGGCCTTTACTCGAATCATCATACCTTTCCCAGTAAGGAGGAAGAGTTGATCACGTTCATCAGGCATAGTATGGACTCTGACAATCTCATCGCCATTTTCATCATCGAGCTTCATGGTTTGTACCCCACCTGCTCCACGGCTTGTTTTACGGTAACCGTCACGATATTGCTTGGTTTTACCTGTCTGGTCATCGACCACAGGTACTTCATTCTCATCGAGAAGATCATGCATTTCACCATCTCCGAGTCGGCTTCTTTTCGCCATACCGTACTTTGAAAGTGTAAGGACATAGGTTTCTTCATTCGAACTAGCAATCATTCCAACAACAGAGTCGCCATCCTTGAGCTTCATTCCATTAACACCCATGCTTACGCGACCTTGAACCTTAACAGTCCATGCTTTTCGCTCGATACCTGTTTCCGGGTCAGTCTTTAGTTTGATTTCACCTGGTTTGAATCGGCACGCACGTCCTTTCTTGGACACGAGAACTACATGGTCTTCATCCGTAATTGCACGAACAGAGACCAGTGTATCAGATTCCGTCTTGAAATTCAAAGCATACTTTCCATTCCGATTAATTCGAGTATAATCAGCAAGTTTTGAACGCTTGACAACACCCTTGTGTGTTGCAAATATCAAGTAGTGACCTTCTGGATTTTCCTGAAGTTCTTTGGATATTGGCAGAATTGTGACAACTCGTTCATCATCACGAATTCGTTCAATGATGTTCCTGATGTGACTGCCTCGACTCAAGCGGCTTCCCATTGGAGTCTCCCAAGCTTTCAGTCCGTACACTCTTCCTTGGTCTGTGAAAATCAACAACCGATCTTTACTGAAACAGGTAAGAATGGACTTCGGGAAATCCTCGTCTTTTGTAGTCACGCCTTTCAGACCTTTTCCACCACGGTTCTGCACTCTGAAAGATTCAACTGGCAAATGGCGGATGTAATTATCCTCCGATAATGAAATCACGATCGCTCTTTCTTCGATCAAATCTTCTCTGTCCATAGACAACGGCATCTTGTCAATTTCCGAACGACGTTCATCTCCGTGCTTTTCAACCATCTCATTCAATTCTTGAATGAGAATTTCGAGACGGCGAGCCTTGGAAGAAATTATGTCTTGAAGATCTGCAATCTTAAGTTTCAACTCATTGTATTCATTGGTTACCTTCTCAACATCGAGCCTGCTCAATTGGTACAATCGACGTTCTGCAATTGCTTTCGCTTGTGGTTCCGTGAAATCGAATACTGCGATGCCTGGCATTGTCTCAGTACCCTTCAGAACTGCTTCGAATTGTTCACGGCTCGAGCTTGCTTTACCAACTGCAATGACATCATCAATTCGGTCTTGGGCCTTCACAAGACCCTCAAGGATATGCGCTCGTGCTTCTGCTTTTTCAAGTTCAAATTGTGCTCTTCGCTCAATCACAGATTCTCTGTGCTCAACGTAGGTATGCAACATAACTGGGAGAGTAAGGAGAACTGGTCTACCGTCTAGGATACCCATCATGTTTGCAGAATACGATTCTTGCAAACGGCTTGACTTGAAGAGTTGATTGAGAACAGCATGCGGATCTGCGTTATTCTTGACCTCGATGACAACTCGGATTCCTTCCTTTGATGATTCATCTCGGATGTCGCGGATCCCAACAATACTTCCTTTTGTAACCAATTCTGCGATATGAACAAGCATATCGGCTTTTTTGACCTGATAAGGAATTTCATGAATGACAATTTTCTTTCCATTTGAATCGTCATAGACATCACACTTAGAGCGGACATGGAATTTGCCCTTTCCAGTGGAGTACATGTCCAGAATACCATCGATACCGTGAATGGTTGCGCCGGTGGGGAAATCAGGTCCCTTTACGTGCTCCATGTATTCATCTATAGAGATATTCGGCATACCTGAGTTCTCAAGTCCCTCTTCAAGAATATGATCGACATGCAACCGAATAGCACCTGCAACTTCTGTGAGATTATGAGGTGGGATGCGCGTTGCCATACCAACTGCAATACCGTCGCTGCCATTGAGAAGCAGGTTTGGTAAACGAGCTGGAAGAACCGATGGCTCCATCTCGGAATCATCGAAGTTTGGCTGGAAGTCAACCGTTTTTTTCTCGATGTCTTCAAGCATGTGTTTTGAAATCTTATCAAGACGGCTCTCTGTATATCGCATTGCAGCAGGGGGGTCTCCGTCAATGGATCCGAAATTACCTTGCCCATCGACAAGAGGATATCTCAGAGAAAACTCTTGGGCCATACGGACCATTGTGTCATAGATAGACTGGTCTCCGTGCGGGTGATATTTACCCATAACTTCCCCAACTGAACGTGCAGATTTACTGAATTTCTTTTCAGAAGTATGACCGCCTTCGTGCATACCGTACAATACTCTGCGATGTACTGGCTTCAATCCGTCACGAGCATCTGGGAGTGCTCGACCGATGATAACAGACATTGCATAATTAATGTATGAGGTTTTCATTTCTTCGTTCAAAGACCGATTCAAAACGGTACCTGTTTCGACTGAATCGCCGCTTTCTTCTTCTATATTCTCATCTTCAGATGTCAAGGTTGGTCACCTCCTTTGCATGGCGCTCAATAAACGCCCTTCGATCAGGAACATC
>ERZ1046148.1089-NODE-1089-length-14467-cov-7.135581_pt1 | contig 14467 bp, 20 predicted proteins | sample MGYA00383090_ERZ1046148 | MGnify/ENA primary metagenome ERZ1046148 (study PRJEB29581, sample SAMEA5548360) | metagenome | biome: marine; feature: coastal; material: water | depth 25 m | study: Short-term variability in the microbial, nano- and picoplankton... | reverse complement strand
GCAGCTGTTCCACCACTAATAAACATTGGTGGTTCAACTTCCTCGCTTGTAAATTCAAGCGTATATCCAGTTAAATCTGCCATAGCACCTCCAGTTGCAATAGTAGCTGACGTCAATTCATTTCCATTAACTCTTCCGAGCCAAAAGAAATTACCGTTTCTGTCTTCCACCAGTATATGGGGGCGTCCATAAGAAATAAGCTTGGTTTCAACCGACATTTCTTTAGTTAATTTTGGTAAAACCAAAGTCAATACTGTAGAAAAATAATTTGTTCCAGTATCTCTAGAGTTAGTCGCTGTTGTTACCATAGTGTTTCCAGCATTTTTTAAATCATATTGATAAAAAACTGCTGTTCCACTTGCATCAGTTATCTGATCGTTAGCATCAATCGTAAAAGAACCTATTACACCAAAATTGGTTAGCCAAGCCCTTACAATTCCTCCGACGACGTCCTTACAATTAGTAGCATAGCCTTTTGTTAAATTACATGCCATAGTCTTAAATTTTTAGTAGTTAGCATTCCAGCTAACTGTTATTAAGAATATAATACTACTTCGCTACCAATACCTAATGCAACTCCAGCAGATCCTCTTAAAATTACTCTCGCATTCTGACTTCCATCAATAGAACTCATGTCTAAAACAGACGCTTGATTAAGCTCTGAATAAAGAGATGAACCAAATATCATGTTGTCAGTTGTAGCTGCGATCATCTTAGTAGCTGTTATGCCAGGAGCATGAAGTACTTTTATACCATCATAAAAGATTTCTTGTTGACCTGAATACCAAGTTTGACCTTTGTTGTCAATACCAGCTGTAACGTTAGAGCTTCCCGCCGCGCCAAATCCGCCAAGACTTCGCACATATTTTTGATAAATAGCTGTAGAAGCGAAAATGTATAAATTTTCTTTTCCGTAAACTGCTGATGGAATCGCATCAACTACTTTTCCGATCTCCGTAGTGACATTTGCCGCAGTTACCGTAGTAGCTGAAACATCCACCACATCAGAATCTGCTGCAGCTAAAGTTTCAAAACCACTGAAAGGGATGTCAGTTGATGATGTTGTATTAGTCCAAATTGCAGATTCTATAGCTGCAGAAGTTTTAGCTACTACATGCTCTAAAATAAAATCTCCAAATGTTTTTGGAATACCTGATTTGATGCCTTTCATTTGTAAAGATTCCCATGCGGATCTGAAATTTTTTGCACAAACCTCTAGGTTTACTTGAAATTCTTTTGGCTCAAGAATAACCTCTGTTGTAGTTAGCTCGCCTGTTGGATCGAATGAACAAGTGCCGGGCTTTATTAAATTTGAATCAGAAGTGATAACCTGTAGCACTTCTTTGTATTGTATATTGTCTTTAATATCGATTGCTCCTGATGCTAAAGATTTTCCAGTAAGAAGCGCTGCACTTAAATACGGTGAACTTGCCTTACCAGCATACGTTGTTGTTATATTATGGATTGTTGCCATTTTTTATATATTTTTTTTAATTATGCTAATGTTATTGAACTTGCTGCACTACCCATTCCAAATACGAACCAGTTACTACCGTCGCTATGTAATTCTACAAAGTCTCCGGGCTTTTCTGCTCCTAGTTCAAAAGTGATAGTTGTTTCGTCTTCTCCTAAAATAGAGGCTCCATTTACTATAACGGTTCCCTGTATTTTAGTTGCTCCTCCTGTTACAGTCCAATCAGTAGTTGCAAAAGCACTACCGACAATAAACTTAAAAGAAACGCCGTCACGAACAGCAGGTAAAGTAATTGCAGCACCAGCTGCTGCTGTAAGGAAAAATACTTTTCCTGTATCGCTATATTTTAACGTTTTTACACCAGTAAGAGTTTCTGTTTTGTCAAAAATTCTTTTGACATCATTTGATACATTTATTGTTGTACTCATTTTATTTAACTATTTATGATTTTTCTTATTAATTCTAAATGTGAATCTCTTTTTAGAGGTTGCATGTATTTTTGTGATGATAATGCTTCAGGGTTATGAGCAATAGGCTCAACATCTTCTGCACTCATTTCAACTTCCTTGATTGATTCTTCTTTTTTCATGTCCTCTTTTTTATCTCCTAAAGATTTAATTTCATCTTTAATTTCTTCGAGAACTGTTTTTACTTCTTCTAATTCTTCTTTGGTAGCATACTTCATTTCTTCTTTTTCTTCTTCTTCTTCTGCTACTACTTCTTCAGGCTTGTCAGCATCCTTAGCTTCCACTTCTTCTTTTGCGTCCTCTTCTGATTCTGCTTCTTCTTCTGCTTCTCCTATTGATGCGATGACACCCTCTGTCTCCACTTTTAAAGTTTTCCCATCCTCAAGAGTATAATCGCCAACTGGAAGGGGAATAGATTCTCCATCTTCGTTTTTAATAAACACTTGTTGGTCAACTTCAAATGCTTCAGCTTCTATTTCTGTTCCGTTGTCTAGCTTCATTGTAGCCAACTTTACTTCTTCTTTCAATTCCATTCCTAGAACTGTTTTTATCTGATTTACAATTTCTGTTGCTTTCATAATATTTAAAGGGTTATATATATAATACAATTGAGTTTTGAAATTCGGTCATATTTTTGTAATTATTCCTATTCCTTGACTGTGCATTTCTCCTGTACAGCAGTTAGGGTGGTACGTTTTACGATCTTTGCACAAACACCCTCTATTTCCACCTGTGGGAGTTATTTTAGATACTGATCTATATTTACGTTTTTTAACCATCTTTTAAAATATTTTTTATTGTATCTATATTCTCTTGAGCCGAGCTTTCTTCAACTATTGTTTTATCTTTTGGTCTAGCCATTTTATCAGAAAAGTATGCTTCGATACTAAATCCTTTTACCTTTCCCTCTTTTACATACTCCATCCAAACTTCATCAGATTCAACTTTCATAGAAATCATCCAAGTACCTACAGGCACATCTAAACCATAATGTCTAGATTTATCTTTTTCAGATTCTACGATCCATGATTCAACAACTGTCATGCCCTCTAATTTCACATCATGTTCTAATGTGGCTTTTGATTGGTTTCCTTTTTTAAAAAACATTTGGGATGCTTTTCTCACAGTTTCTTTGGAAAAGAAAATATAATATTCTTCATCTTGGCTTTTTCTAAATATAGGTTTGTTGGGAACAAGTGCAGCTCCAATTAAAAGCTTTTTATCTTTGTCCTGTTCTGCAAACTTATATTCCTGTTTTTTTAAAGCAATAAAATCTTCTTCTATTGCTGGATTTTCGACTACTGAAATTGCTTCAATTCCAATATCGTCTTCGTCTAATATTAATTCTACTATTTTCATAATTTATCCTATTGATGCTTGTTCTACAATGTTTCTCTCTAGTGCTTGTGCATTGGTGACATCATTACTTACTACAAATGCCTGTACTGGTTGACTTTCATTTTCTCCAAGTGCTACTGCTAGTTGATTTTCTGGTGCTGCTCCAACTACGTTAAAGGCAGGGGGAGCAGGAGGTAACGGTGCTGGTCTTCCACCACTAGCACCACCACCGCTTGTGCTAGGTTTAGGAACTGCTAAAATTGCAGCAAGTTGTGCTGCTGCCATAGCCCCAGCAATCGCTGCTTGAACGTATGGATAGCCAGGAAAAGTAGCTGTAATGGGGGATGCTTGAGCTGTTGTATATGCATTTTGTACACCCTCAATTCCACCCATAGTCACTTGAGCTACCGATACAGCTTTTCCAATAGCTGATCCCTCTCCTGCCAATGCTTTTATTGAATTTAAAGATTCTTTGTCTTGTTGTTTTGCTAATTTTGTCGCTGTTTCTTTTGTTTTTTTGTCATCTTCAATAGCTTTATCTGAAATAGCTTTTTCTGCTGCTGTATTATCTTTTATTTTTTGTGCATTTGCATCTCTTATATCCCCCTGTTCTTTCAATAAAGAATTAGTATTGGTTAATTGTTCCGATCTAAAACCATTTACCGTTTCTTCAACATCGATTAAATCTGTTTGTGCTTGGATTAATGCTAATTGTAAATCTAAATTATCTTTATCAAGATCAAGATTAGCTTGAGCAATGTTTAAATTTTCTTGTGCATTCCCCATCATCTCTTCTGCTTGTTTATCTAAAACCTCTCCTAATTTTTCATTTGCAGCAATTCTCTCTTCCATGGTTAAGGAAATATCATCTCTTGTTTGTCTTTGTAATTCTGCTTCATTACTATATTGTAAGAGTAGTTGTGCATTTAATGCTTCATTTATCTGAGCCTGTTTATTTAAAACAGTTAAATTTTTTGCTGAATTAAAAGTTTCTTTAGCATAATTTTTTATACTGTTAGTTACCTTTTCAAAACTTTTATCTTGCCCTGTATAAACATCAACAACTTCTTTGCCTGCTTCTTTTAAACTTTCTACTGCACCTGAAAAATCTCTTTTAAATAATTTGACTATTGCCTGTCCTAATAGTCCAGCCACTTCTTTTGCTTGGTTAAAACGATCTATTAACCCTTGCATTATACCGTCCTTTAACTCAGAAAAACTAGGAATACTAAAATTGGTGATATATTCGACAATATCTCCAAACACAATTTTTAAAGCATTCATAGCTGTACTCATTCCGTCAACTACCTTTTGATTGCTCATAAATAGTTCAGTAAGCTTTTCAAATATCACAGCACCTAGCTTAAATGCACCTCCTGTCATTACAGCACCTACTCCTGAAAGAGCTTTTTTAATTCCCCCCATAGATTTAGAGGTTTTTTTCGCTTCTTTGCCTACATCTTCTAATTGACTTTCAATGCCATCTAATTTTTTGACAGCATCTCCCAATTTAGCTTCTAATTCTAATGTTATTTTTTCTGCCATTTCTTAAGTAGTGTTAATTTTATTATTTCATTAAATGATTCAGGAATTTTATTTTTTCCTAGAGCAAAATTTGTTAATTCTCCTTTTAAATTATGATCCTTAACAACATCCAACATATTTATTATATCTCTTATCATGTTATTAATATAGTATTGTCGATTGTTACATTCATGGAATCAATAGTTACCAAAGCTTTATCTATTGTTCTTGCTCCCTCTGAATCATCTTGCTTGATTATTACATCCGATATGACATTTATTAATTCTAAATTGCTAAGTCCTGTTTCAAAATTTGTTTTTATTGTATTTACCTTATAGCTGTCTGTAAAAATCACAATTATATCCTGTAATTTTAATTGTGATATTACCGATAAAGGTAAGTATGCTTTGAACTTACTTAGCCTACGATTCTTATTGAATGTATCTGTTATATAGGTTTGATAATATGTTTTAAATAAAGTGTTGGGGAAAGATTTATTTGTATATTCTCCTAATTCTGCATTAAAATTAATTGATTGTGATTCTAATGTTGTATCGGTTGGATCAATTTGATTTGAGGGTATATAATAAGATGTTTTTTGAACAGTTGTATCGGTTGCTAATTGAACAGAAATACCATCCCCCCCTGTAACCTTGTGGGGATAAAACAAAAGAGGTTTTCCCACGTGACTTTCTAAGTCTAAATTTGCTGACCATCCCCATTGAATTGTTGTTGCAGCTCCTCCAGTTACATTGTATAGCCTTTCAAACTTCATGTGTTCAAAAGGTAATTTTATTTCATAACCGCCCTGCCCCAAATCTTCATGCGTTTGTTCTTCATAGTTTAATGTTCCCCATTCAACATTTTCCATTTCATAATGCTTCCCTGATAATGTGGTTTCTAATCCCTCATAGGTTAATTTAATTTGATTGTAAGGCATTATAGCATTAACCTCACTTGTCTTTTTGTCTAAGTGTTCTGTAATATCATAGCTGCTAGTGGAACTAGCATAAAACTCATCTAAGGTTTGCACTTTAATATAATTACCAGTTTTTAAATCCCCTCCATCACGATCTAATTTCTGTGCAGTAAGATTGAACATTTGAAAAATTCCTGTTAGAAAATCAATGACTTTAATCTCAGGGATTTCTCTAGCTAAATTAAATTGGACATTAGTAGATGTTGATATATCCCCCTCCATTGTAAAATATTTATTCTTCATCCCCATAAATACTTTTACTCTCTCTTGTACCGTTACATGCAAATTAAAAGATGCAGCTTGGCTAGATATAGTTTCAAAATGAAACGTATATAAATCTCTTCCACTAGGAATATTAATGTCTCCATTAGTAGATGTAATTTCTTGTGAACCAGTTAATTCCTCAGAGGTGAACAATGTAGTTCCATTTTTTCTTATTATAAATTTATATGTACTGGAGACCCCAGTGGTTACCTCTAAATTTATAAATGCCCTTGTAGTTTTTCCTGGCAAAGGTCTGCTTTTAAATCCTACGTTTGTTTGTGGTTTAAATTCGTGATTCTGTTGAAAATCAAAATTGCCAAAATTATCAATAGTTAGTTCTTTGGTTGCATTGTCAGCATCTTCAACAATATTTCCTTTTCTTCTGTGCATCCACATATACAGATTATAAAATGCTGTATTTGTAGTATTAAAGAAATCTGTACTAAATTTAATATCATATTGTTCCTCTATTGCCCTAATAATATAATATACCCTTAATGCAGGTTTTAACTGCTCATATTTAACCCCCTTTATACTTGATGCATAATGAATATTCGCTGTCCCTGCTGTATCAACCCCACTTTGATAATATAGCCTATCGGTATGTGTAATTAAAGGAACTAAAACAGCATCAGTAAAACCCTCTCCCATTCTTAAAAGATTGAGTGGCGTGTCCATGGCTCCTGCTATTGAAGTCGCTGTATATTCTATTTGAAGATTTTGCAGGTTTTCTAAAGCGTCAAGCTTGTCTTCACCAACCAAATCTTTAAGGGTAATCGTATCACCGAAAAAAGTTAAACGATAATTAACAGGCTTGTTGTTCTTCATCTGAACACCCTCAAATTTTATCTTTCCTTTTTTAAAAGGTTTATAATTTATGGTGAGTGTAGCCTGTTTTTTTGTTCTAGCATCAAACCCATCAATATTAAAATTGTAGAAATGCTTAAATATTCTATTGTTTGTTTTGGATGCTGGAACGTTAAAAGTTTGAGTAAAATCAGTAAATACCTTTTTTATGTCCCTAACATTTTGAACAGATTGATTAAGACTGATGCTTTCATTGTCATGTAATTCAACAAGTTGATCTTCTACATATAATTGTAAACTTAGTCTTTGCATTATCTAACATTGTTTATTTTATTAAATGCTAAATCAAAATCAATAGTAAAATCTATCAGCTTATCATTTAAAACTGTTTTCATGGTCATAGATTTACTTTTAAGAATAATTGGTAATGTTTTACTATCCATACGAATCCAAGCATTATTAGTTAAAAAAAGCTCCTCTATTGCGCTCGTATAATCTTCTAGAACATATCCTGTATTTACCGTGAATGTGGTTTGAGCATTAGTATTATATCTTTGCCTTTGACCCTCATAGGTATTATAAGTTAGAGTTGATTCATTAACTGTATTTACTTTATAGGTTTCATCTTTAACATTAAATTTTTCAGTTGTTTTTTTAAAAACGTATAGGTCTTGGAATGCTCCATATTTATTTACAAAGGTTATTTTATATGGAGTGTATTTTGGTTCACATACGTTATTGACAACCATTGTTTTAACAACTGTAGAATCATCAATTGCATATATCACTACATTGTCTGTTGTATTTGCGGGAACGGTTATATATTGTATTTTTTGATTTGAATTTCCTGAATCCGTTACCTGTGTCGTTGCACCTCCTATTACATATTTTCCAACCCCCTCTACAGAAATTGGAATTTTACCAGCAGTATCATCAGGCAAATAAATATTGTTTGTTGTCATTAATCCATTAGTACTTAATTGCGGATTAATTTCATCTTCAAAATATCCATATCCCTCAAAAGCTAAAAAATGATTTGTATTTGTTCCTCCTGAACTGAAAGCTTCATTGGTATCGCTATCAATTAAATTATCTACAACTGTCACCCATTTTGTTATACTTGTATAATCATTGTTAAATGTTACATCAATATAATCTTTCACTAGCTCACCAATCTCAATTACAATATTACTTTGGCTAGATAATTTTTCTTTTGAAATGCTATATTTTAAATCATCAGCAGTATGACTCCCTTGAGTTCCTGAGTATATATAAATATCTAAATCTGTTCTAAGTAGTGCCATAATTACGGAATTTGGTAATAGTTTGTAGTGCCACAAGACACAGTCTTGTGAGCTATAATTTTTCCTTGTCCATCTATTTGTATCATGTTGAATACCCCTTGATTGCCTGAACCTATTACTGTTCCAGTAATTAATTCTGCTCCAAACCATTGATCATGACCATTAATCCTGTTCCCACCCTGACAAAGAGTTTCTCCTACATGTCCTGCTACAGTACCTGCACTACCAGTAGAAGACAAAAGTGTGCTTACATCAAAGGTATAGCCAACGCTCATGTCACAAAGTCTGATGCTTGTTGAAAAAGGTAATTGTTTATTAGTGATATAAAAACTAGTAGTCCCACAAGCAAAATAACTTGGCTGTGGTGGCTGTGCAATAGTATTTGAACAAGGAGCTTGTTGTCCAGCCGTATAGGTTGTTGCGTCTATTGTAACTTGATAGCCTGAGGCTATGGTTATGTTATATATTACAGATCGGTTAATATCACTTGCTGTATTGTTTTCAGGATATTTAAATACGCCCCCTGTTAATGTTGTGCTGTGATATGTTCCGCCCTCTGAAACTTCAGGGATTGTTACTGTGCCATCAGATAAAACTCTTTTATTTGATAAAAAAGCACAGTTAAAAGATTTAACAGATGTTGAAGCTTGTGTGATATTATATGTACAAGCTAATGTGCCACTATTTGTAAATCCTGATGGAATTACCCACGTTATTTGTAAATAAACTGTTCTTGTTGATCCTGTACCATTTGCAGCTACCGTTGGAGCTAAAGCAGTTCCCCCTGTGGCTCCATAGGGATCACCATGACTTGTAAGGTTGTAAACAACTGCTGATACCTCTATTCCTGATACAGATGGAGAACCCCAATTAAATGAGCCATCAGCATTAAAAGTTGAGGTTGATAGTCCTACTGCTGTATTAGAGGAATCGTCTGTTGTACAATGTAATGCTTTTGTGCAAACGGTAGCAACTGTAAAAGTATCAACCACCTCACAGGCATCAGTTGCATTTTGTGCTGTCACATATACTGTTGCTGATTGACAAGGTGAAGTTCCAGTAATTGTCAAAGTAGCACCAGAAACTGTAGCAGTTATAAGCAAACTACCTATTATTGTAACATTGTAATTGCTTATGGCAACCGATCCTGCTGCAAACTTAGTAGCTAAATTTATTGTTTGCGTTCCATTTAAACCAGTAATGTCTGTTATTGCAGAGGATATGGTGGGGCAATTAGTTCCCCCTGTAGCTACGCCTTTTATTGGTTGAGTTGTTGTTACTACACAAGTTATAGTCCCTGCATTATCATGACCATCAGGGATGGCTATGGTATAGGTGACCGATCTTGAAATAGGACTTGCAGTTGTATTTTCAGGAAATGCTGTCGCTGATCTTGCTGTGATTATTCCATTTTGTAGATTAGGCTCTTTAATAACACCATAGGCATCTACTTCAAACCCATCAGGGTTTGCCATAAATTTATTTCCTGTACAAACAAACGTTCCTAAACTTTGTGTAGGTGCTGTAAAGGTTAAAAAATAAGGCGATCTTGAATTTATCTTTGTACTCATTTTAATGTAAATTGTTTAAATCTTTCTTTAACATCTAATCCAAAAGCTTCCATTACATCATTTGGTAAATTTTTATATGCCATATCAAAAGACTTAGTGAAAAAGAATTTTGCAGGTATTCCTTTTTGATATATAGATTTAGCTAATGCAAATTTTAAACTTTCTCTGCTTTTAAATTTACCTTGTTTTGATCTTGGAGCAATACCTTGTTTTATACTCCATTTATCAAATACTTTTACAGGGGGCATTTTTGATTTAAATTTAAAAGGTGTATTTCTGTTTTGTATGTAATTTGATTTTTTTCCTTTTACTCCCTGATCTATAAATTTTGCATAATCAATATCTTTCATAAAAGGAAATCTTAATAAGAAACTATTAGGCATTATCTCTAAAGCATAATCTATTGACTTATAAAGTTTTCCTTTTTTAGTACCTGATTTAGATAATCTTGATCTTGACTGTTGTACAACATACTTGCCAAAATTAATCATGGCTTCCTCTGTATTTTTAAATATCTCTTTTAGCATTTAGTCATATCATTTTCCATATTAATTGTAAAATCTACACTAACACCAGCTAGGTTATTTTCAAATCTTTCTTTAAATGGGCTACAAGCAAAAGAGCCTTCTAGCTCATAATCTGTATGGTAATTATCGTGTCTTGCTAGGAGGGCTTGTAATCGTGCAGCTACATTCAACATATTATTTATAGCATCTAATTCATTATTGTTTTTTCTAATTAAATCCGTTGTCGATGCTTTTGATATGTCAAGTATATCCATTAATAATATACTGACCGATAGAGATATTCTATTTGTCTGTATATCTATACTTTCAATAATAATGTGAGCCAGAGGGAATATTGTTTTTTTGTTTAAATCTATTTCGTAGATGTCCCCCTGACTGACTTTATTTATAAACGGTTCAGCAGTTAATGCTGTTTTAATATCCTCTATTACTTTAAAATATGTATTCATAATGTCTTAACAAATATGGGGGTTAAATCTTCGCTGTTCTCAATTTTAAGCTGTGAGAAATCTTCTAGCCATGCTAAAGCATCATCAAATTCTAATTGTGGATTTTTCTTAATAATACAATCTAACGCTTTCCAAAAATCATAGATAGCGATCTTAGGCTCACTAGAGCTGACACCAATTAGAGCATCATCAAAACCATCAGAGAGAACAATATCCTCATCTTCATTTAATAAGTTTCTATCATAAAGAGAATCCACTAAATTATTTTTGTCTTGCATTTTTAATCTGTTGTTTTTCTAAATCGTTTTTTTCTTTTGTAAATGACAACCATGTTAAGCATGTATTAATATTTAAATTTTCCACTTGTTCAAATCTCGTGACATCCTCTCTAGCGAGGCTATACATTGAACTGTACCAACCCCACTTTTCTCCAAAACTTGAAGCTGATGTGGCGTGATCTTCTTCATCTCTTTGACTGAATAATTGAGGATAGTTTGCATGAGTTCGTTTCTTAAATTCGACAAAAAAAAAATTGCACCAAATGCTATATCTAAAGGCATCTGTTTCATAAACTCTTTTGTTTCTCCGTCATAATCTTCAATTAAATAACGATCATTCAATGTATCTTTTACTGGTCTATATAATACGCTCATGGCTTTATCCATTGTTTTCCAATCTCCTGAAAAAGTATCAGCATCTACAAATTCCCCAAATGTCATTTCAGATAATTGAGGGTGGAAACCAAAATCCACACCTTTTAAACTAAATATCTTTTTGAGTTTAGGTCTTTCATTAAACATTTTTGTTATAACCTGCACCACCTTTTGTATTGAACTATATTTAATTTTATCTACATCAGCAATAGGGATTCCACAAAATATTTCAATCATCTTCTTTTGAAGAAAATCTTGATCAATTTCTTTTGTATAGATTTTACTAAACTTTTGATATTGACCTAAAGTTATTTCTGCGAGTTTGCTTGGAACGTTAATTTTTTGCTTTATCATTGGATGTCTATATTATATATACAATTGAATTTGTCTTTTCGGTCTAGGTTTTTTTATATTATATGATATTCTCCTGCATAGGGATTTGCTAATTGATAGCTAATTGCATATCTGAGGGCGTCTAATGTATGGTTAAAAGCATCTATTGGTGTTTGACTTTTTTTCTCTAACCAAACATAATTTTTTAACTCATTAATTAAATTTGGACTATCAGGGTCAACAATAATTTGATAGTCTTGCATCATGCTTATTCCAAAGGTTACTGATCCCTGTCCTTTTATTGATCCTTTAATATTTGATTCTTTAGACAGTTCTAATATTAATCTTGGTTCTGCACTATCAGCAATTATTAAATTATCCTTTGCAAACCTTTGATTTAATTTTGATATTTCTGATGTTACTAGATTAGATTTATAAAAACATTCTTTTGCATAGATTATTTTTTTGTCTTTGTCTATTGATGTTTGAATTAAAGTCGTTGGATCATTCATTCCATAATCTTGACCAAAGATGATTTTGGAAACTTCTTTAAATTCTCCTACCTCCCAATTCTGAAATACAGATCCTGATAATTTTCCTAGTTTTCCCAGTCCATAAACATCATACCAATTAGACCAAAACTCATTTCCCTTATCTGCTTTTCGTTTAGCTTTTAATATTTCATTTACAGCAGCCTTAGGAGCTGCCTGATTGTCTTTATATGATAATATAAGCCAATCGCTATCAGGATCGTTTTTAAGCTCTGTATGAGCCCAAAATTCATGTGTAGGGTTAAAGTCTATAAATACAAATTCTGATGTCCTTACAGCTAACTGTATAAATGCATCATAAGAAATTGTATTTGCTTCATTTATAAACAATATATTTCTTCTAGCACCTCTTAATTTAGATTCTTGATCTGCTGAAAAAAACTCTATTGTTGATCCGTTTAAAAATTGATAGGTAGAAGATGATTTATTATATCTATTTGGAAACCATCTGCCTGTCATTTCCATTATCTTTTTAAAATCTCTTATTGCTCCTCTTTTTAAATGTGGATATGTTTGTGCAACTATCGAGCATTCTAATTTTGGATGTTTAGTTAAATAGTCAATTAGATAGGAAATAATACCAAATGTCTTAGAAGCACTTGTCCCCCCTTGACAAATTCTATTCCTTTTCTTTAGCTTCTGTATCTTCTGTATCGCTGTCGTTTTCTGAAACATCTTCAAATAAAGGTTGTTCTGCTATTTGGTTTAAATCAATAGATTCTTTAGGCTGTCCATAGGCTGAATCAAATAATGCTTTATATGCCCCTACATCTCCTTTCCTTAGTTTTTTAATTAAAGCTAGAGTTCCAATATCTTCCTGTGTTAAAGTTTCTTCCTCTCCTGTAATTGGATTCATTATTTTACTAGATGTCTGTAACCATTTTTTAGCTATTGTCGATCTGTTTAAAGAACCTTTTGGTCTCCCTTCAGGATTTCCTGATTCTCCTTTTTTCCATGATTTTAAATTTTCTTCTTTTGCCATTTTTTCACTGTATTTTCACTATAAATAATTATTTTTTATGTTTTTCTTCATTGTATTTTATTAATTTCTATTTTCATATTTCTTTATATTTATATAATAATTCTTTTTTAATAAGATATGCTTTTTTTTGTTTTGTATCTCCTTTACCTACAAACTTCTTATATGTTAAATTGTTTTCTGTTATACATTTTTTTATGTTGTTTACAATAAACCAATTATATTGTAAGCCATCATATATTACCCACCACATAGCTTTTGTTGTAGTTAGTGCTGATGGTTTATTATTAAATTCTATTTCTATTACTATATTTCCTGTGTCCATACTTTTTTTATCAGACTTGACTTCTACACCTATTTCTAATTCAGGGATGTATATATCCCAATCTTTACAATATCCTTTTTCTATATATGCTTTTGGGTATTTTTCTTGTATTTTTTCTAATACAATGTTTTCATATATTTTACCTACTTGTAAATCATACTTAAAACTATCTGGTGGTATTCGTGTTAGCATAAGATACAAATTTTATATCCCATTGTATTAAATATTAAATTTAATATCCATAATATAAATATATAAATAGGTATTTCAATTAAAAGTTGCAGCCATAATGGTTGTTTTAATTTCCATTTTCTAAATTTATTTTTACTTATTTTTTCTAAAAAAGGCATTTTCATTTTTGATTATCTTTAAATTTAAATGCTAATTCTAAACCGCAAGTATTGCATAATACTGGTTTTTCTTTTTGTTTTTCTTCTTTTTCATTATCAAACATAGGAGGCAAGTCTAAACCCCACTCATTAAGGTCATCTACATTCCACTCGTTTGCTAGTATATCCCAATCCCATTCACCAAATCCTGAGTTATCTTTTATTATAAACTCCTTTTGTTTTTCCTCTGACCAGTCGGCAATATCAATCCATATTTCTTTTAGTCCTGCTTCTCTAGCTGCTTTTAATCTCATATTACCCCCTAAACAGATTAAGTCTTTATTTACTACAAGCGGTCTTTTCTCCAACATCTCTGGAAAGTCTTTTATTGATTGCACCAGTTTTTTAAACTTCACATCTTTTATTAGTCTTGGATTGTCAGGATGAACTCTAACCTTAGTTATTTTTTCAAGCTTCTTCATATTCCTTTAATTTATTTCTAAGGTTTTCTACAATGCCCCGCAAACAACTGGTGCAGCTTGTTGGTTTTTGATTCTTTAAATTTGTTCGGTTGTATATTGCTAGGAGCATAT
>ERZ1046148.1088-NODE-1088-length-14479-cov-6.719426_pt1 | contig 14479 bp, 17 predicted proteins | sample MGYA00383090_ERZ1046148 | MGnify/ENA primary metagenome ERZ1046148 (study PRJEB29581, sample SAMEA5548360) | metagenome | biome: marine; feature: coastal; material: water | depth 25 m | study: Short-term variability in the microbial, nano- and picoplankton... | reverse complement strand
TAGAGAGAATAAAATGTCACATACTATCGTAGGTAAATTAAATAAAGAAGCTACATGTTTTCAAGCTGGTGATTCAACAGGTTTTGGTATTCGTTTAGGTGTTCAGTATTATGATCGTGAAACCAAGCAAAAAGAATGGACTAACTACGAGGCGGTTATATTTGCAAAGCAACCTAATCAAGTTCAATTCTATCAGCAAGTTTTGGTGAAAGATTCTGTAATTGAAGTTTCTGGTGATCAACTTAAAATTAAAACTTTTGACGGTCAGAACGGCCAGTCAATTAGTATTGAGTTATTAAACGCTAAACTTGGTTATACTCATACTGGTCAGCAACAAAATAACAACAATCACCAGCAGCATTCAACACCTCAACATCAAGGTGGTTTTGCGCCGCAACAACAAGGTAATTTTGCACCGCAACAACAAGGTAATTTTGCGCCGCAACAACAAGGTGGCGGATTTAATCCCCAGCCACAAGGTAATTACAACCAACAATAACCAAAGCCCTTTGGGGCTAAGGCTTTACAATGTCACGTGAAGAAAAGCGAAACATAAATAATAATTCAAATAAAGATTATAATTTAAATGTTCAAATGAAAGTGCCGGAGCTTAAAAAGTGGAGTAAGGATATAAATCCAGATTGGCCTACGGATGATAAAAGAATGATGACAATAGGTCAGAACGGCAATACTGGCGAACACTACGATAAAATTTAATTCATGAAGCAGGGCGCAAGGATGCGATGCCTTTTAGGAGTGATAATGTATAGATATTTTTTGGCTTTGATAATTATGTTTCTAGGCTTGTTTATATGTACAATAGGCATATTAACAGCTAAGAACGGAAAATTTAGAAAATGCTTTTTTGTTTGGGATAATGAAGAAGATGGCTTTTACGGGAATAAAAGAAATTGGCTAAAAGAAAATAGACCGAATTTAGATGGTAAATGGTGGAGTTCTTACAACTGGTGCGCTTTAAGAAATCCAGCTTTTAATACTAGATACTGGAAACATACAAGCTTATCTTGCTTACCTGAAGATGTTAGTGATATTAGATTTGAAGGCAATACTTACAATAAAGATTATAGGTACTCATTTGCAGCACAAGAAGCAGGTCATGCGGTACGTGAAAGGATATGGTTTAAATTTAGCGCTGTAGTAGATGGTAAAAGGCGTTACTGTGAATATGAAATGAAACCTATCAGCGCCACTGAATCGCGCGAGACTTTCAGAGGGTGGAAGTTTTACCCTAATCATCATCTGGATGCTTGGTGGATTGAGAAAATAAAAAAAGATGGATGGCCTAAATATAAAGATAGGATTATTTATACAGTTATGAATAAAAAAGTTAAAGAGTAATAAAGGCCCGAATTGATCGGGCCTTTTATTTATGCAAACACGCCTATAATTTTTGGTTTAAAGTGTTTCTCACCTTCTGAATCGGTAAATTCTAAAGGTCCGTTAACTCTATCGTATATAGCCTCGCATTCTTCACTGTCAAATATGTATTCCTTATCAACGCAAACACCAAGCCTTTTAATTGAGTTTATTCTATCAACATCAGAATCTAAAATTTTAACTAAGCATATAGATTCATTTTCATTGTATTTCACTGGTATTTTTTCAACATTGAAAACTAACTTTCCATCATTAAAAGAAAATAAAGGATCTTTAGTTAGCGCTCTTGCTTGCCCTTCAGCTCTGAAATCTTCTAAGTTTTTTATATATAAAATAATATCTTTCACTTTAAACCCCCGATAAAAATTTAACTTCTTCTTCATTTAGCGCAGAATCATAAACTTTAAAATCTAAAATATGACCATATAAAAAATTATCATAGGTATTGTAATTTGATCCGAAAGTAATTTTGTTTGGAATGCTTTCAAATCCACCAACTGTAGATATGGGGTTTTCGTTATCACCAACCCCATTGACATACATGTTAATTTCAACATCAGTGTAAGTTAAACTAAAATAAAATTCAGTATCAAAATCAACAAGTTGACCAAATTGATAAACATTTAGATTGTTTGTGAAATAAGCTTTCGCACCATCGTTTATAGTTATATATGATGAGTCTGAACTTAGGTTGGAGGCACCAAAAGTCCAAAGTCTATTCGCAGAATCATGGCCCAGAACTTTAAATCTACCAGTAAAAGTAAAGCTATCTGAACCCCTTGTTACATTATTATCGCCTGTACTTGATACTCTATCCGATGTTCTAGTTGTAGTTGATGCTTGAGTATCTATGTAACTGCTTGGAAAACTCAACTTTTCACACTGAGAACCCCAGATAAAAACAGAGTTTCCGCTTGATGTAACTGGGTTAAATATAAAGCACCTTCCAGCACCGGAGTCAGATCCTGTTAATGAGTCAAATGTCGCAGAAATCCTAAACCATCCGTTTGATATTGGTTTTATTGATGATGAAACCGCAGTTGATGCGTCTGTTGTCCCATTATTTAAATCAAATGTTGCAGATCTTTCAACACCATCAAGAGATCTATACCTTAAATTTAAATAGCCTGATTGATTTGCTTTTGCGAATAAAGAAAGTGTATACATGGCGCTTGGATCTGGGGTTGATTTTTGTTCCAAATAAGCTGCAGAAGGCGTTCCGTCATTATCAATTAAGTAAGCTGTTGATGTGCCATCAGGAGCGATTCCAGCTAATGGTGTTATTGTAGCCCTTACATTTGACCAAATTGCATTATCAAACTCTGAACTATAAGTAAAAAGGTTAGTGCTAGATCCCTCTATAAGCCAACCTGAAGTTTCAGCTCTTGGTTCATTTATAGCCGCAGTTTTAACAACACCGTAAATATCAATATAAGTCGCGATAGTACTTCTCCACCAAGTTAAAGAACCCGATATTACATCTTCCAATTTATTTTTCTTAAATAGACTTAGTAGCGGGTTATCTAATATTGACTTTCTTACGTTGTTAAATCCCGCCCCGTCCGTACCGTTTACGCCAGGTAATCCAGCTTGCCCACTCTCACTTACTACAACCTGAACCTTGTTACCTTTAGCCGTTGCAACTGTCATTTTTTAAACTCCTGATAAATATTTTATTTCTTCAATAGTTAAACTTTCATCAAAGAATTTTAAAGTTGATACAAATCCATATAAAGCATTAAATCCGGCACTATCGGCACCAAAAAACATTGTTGATGCCGAATTGTCTAGATTTATAGTGAAAGGAATGGTTGAAACTAAATTTTGATTAATGTAAAAAACTATATTTACACCATCATAAACCACTGCTATTTCAGATGAAGTTGCATTACTTAATACATGCGTTGTATTGCCAACCTTTAATTTTAAATCTTCAGACTCAAAGAATGCTGAAAACTCATTAGCTCCAGACAGCCCGTTGCTTAAAATGTATTTTAAATCTGTGTTTATCGGTATTAATTTAGAATTAAAAAACAAAGTCCAAGGATTATTTAAGTTTGGTATATTTCCATTGTACGGTATTGTAACTAGATCTAATGGCCTGCTGTTTGATGCTGTAGCATTTCTAATGTATGAGGATAAAGAATTACCCTCAACTTGAATACTAGTTAATAATAACTTACCAGATAAATTACTTGATGTTATTGAAAATTCAAGCTCGCTAGCACCTGTCCCGCTTGTAATTTGAAAGTTAAACCTAGTTATACTACCAGTGGGTAGTAACCCAAAATCAACCGGGGCGCTTCCATTTATACTTGCTGAGGCATTAACGCTACCCGAAACTATTTTCGCATCAAAACTAAGTGTATATAGCGTGCTGTTAGCGAATGCACCTGTGGATTTTAGTGAAACGGTTGGCAAGGTATTTATATCTATTACAATGTTTTTTCCTATTTGACCGTATGTGTCCGTCCCCTTTATTATATCACCAGATGAAAGAGTCCAATTGGTTTGCAATAAATCCTCTGAGTTTACCACTAAGTTAGTTTTTGTACCTTCGAACAAGTAGCCATTTTCGCTTGCTCTGTAATCAATGCCAGTCCCCGAAACCGTTACAGGGGTTGTGGTTGTATTTATTGGTGCGTGTGCAGTGCTGCCGATCTCGTACATTGCCTCATATAGTGCAAAAGTAGAGCCTGACGTACCAACTGGGTGAATACTAAATAGCAACGATGATGCAGCCGCGAAAAATGTTACGGTTAATCTTTGGTAATTTGTAGTTACTGTTTTTGTTACATCAAAGTAAACGCCACCAGCAGTTATCTGTATCTCTGAAATGCTGCCTGTCAATCTTTTAAAATCAAATGATACGGTATAAGCCCTGCCAGAAACCAGTCCAGATACAGATCTTTCTATTGTACCTGCTTGAGGATCACTAGCAATTAATGTTGAATCTAAGCTTATCTCTGTAGCTGAGCCACCGCCAAGTGGATCGGTTGTCGAACCAACTCTAGTCCATCTATTAAACGGGTCTGACCATTGAACAAAATCATTTGAATATGTCATTTCATTGGTAATATCATCACCAGAAATCCACCTATCAACTCCGTACCTGTCAGTTATCACGGCCTCACCAGCGCGCACCCACGTTAACGCGCCAGTTTTTGAAAGTTTATTATTATAAAATAAATCTAGCATGGGGTTATCAACAATAGATTCTCTTATGTCAGCAACGCCAGAGCCATTTAAACCGTTAGTACCTGTAGGTCCTAGCCTTCTGCTTCTATGAATAGTTAAAACGTTTGTCATAATTACTCCGTAGCCGCCTGCTCAAATGAATAAAGGCCCGTCAATATAGTTTGCTCCGAACTGTCTTGAAATGTAATTTTAACGCTAAAAGTAAAATTTTTACTCACTTCAGATCTTGGAAGTAAGGCGGCTGTTTCCGCATCTGTCAAAGTAAACTCCATTTTACCTTCTGTTGCGGATATAATTCCTCCACTCATAGATTGAGCTACAACAGCATTAGTTACAGACTCCCTTAAATCCATTTTAGCAGTTGCGCCTGTTAAATTTATTGGTGTTACCTTGTCGCTTTCGGTGTAAGTTAATGCATAAATTAAATCATCACCAGCTATTACGCAAGGGTTGTCACTCGCTACACAAGCCATTTTTTTTCTCCTAATGATCTCCGCGACCATTCACATAGTTAGTTGCATTGTTACCGAAAAGGTTAACCGTTGCGCCATTGTCAAGAATGCCAGCCCCAGCATCACCACCGTTAGCGTTATTATTAGCTCCAGCAAAACCAAACCCTGATCCGCTTCCATCTATTGTACCATTTAAACCGTTTGATGCGCTAACCTCATTGGAAGTGCCAGCGATACCGCCATTGCCAGGGATCGAACCATCACCGCCATTACCGCCATTGCCGCCAGATCCACCGCTACCATAAGGTGTACCAATAATATCTATAAACCCACCGCCACCGCCACTAGGTGCTTTTATACTTCCGTCAGCATTGGGGAATAGAGCGCTAGGCGTTGCACCTGAAAAATATATGTCAGTATCAATACCTTGAGCATCGTATACAATGCCGCCATCTTCTCCGTTCCCTGGAGGTGGAAAGCTAAACCATGTGGATGTTTCTCTATCAAACTCATTGCTTCCGCCGCTACCACCATAACCGCCTCTAGCTTGTAGAGATGCACCATTAGCTAGTATTATTATTATTTTTGAACCAACTGGGAATGCACCCGCCTTTATTGATGGAATAATACTTGTTGAGCTTCCAGAGTTAACGCCATCAAATACAAAGGTGATATTTACAGGTTTTGAAGGAGCGCCCGAAAATTGAATAAATAAATTAACATCTGATACATTCCCATTTATAACAACCTCTGAGTTATCAGAGAATACAGGTTCATAACTTAACGCTGTTACTTTGTATTCCCTGCCATAGCTTTTATACATTGGCTTTATTGATGTTATTTGCGCCCGATCAATTGACGACTGCAAACCATTAAATCCAACATTTAAACTTGTCCTTAGATCCTTTACATCACCAACCTTGAAGTCTAATTTTCTTTCTTGAGTCATAAACGAAAATTCAAATGGGTTTGAGTATCTGTTTACGGTTCTATTCACAAGAAGATCGGCTGAATCTTTATCAAGTAAAAAAGTATTTTCAAACCTTTTTAGTTTTGGTTTGCCAAATAAAGCCTCAACTTCTAACTCTGTTCGTTTAAATAACGATGCTTTTTTATAATTTTCTATGCTGTCTGCGCTTGCTAGAAATCTTTTATCGTAAACTATTGCGGCCCTTGTAACTCTCAATTGCTCCATTTCTTTTCTTGATACAGAGTTGAAATCTATTTGATTCCCTTCATTAAGTGCACCTGTTGATTCTTTCCAAACGCTAATAGCTGATATTTTAACCTCTCTATCTACAGGATCATACCACATATCTATCATGTACTCATTTAATACCCTCTCTAGTGCATCAAGGCTATCAAGTGACTCAATCCATATAGTGTTAACTCTTGTTGTTGGATGCCATTCGTCAATCTCAATAGCCCAGTCAGCTTTAGGTATTCTTGCTGCATCTATGCCAATGTCTAAGCATATGGTTTCAAGTAAATCATCAATTCTCTCATTGTCAGAAACCTCGCAAAGGTAAACCTCATCACCTGCGTCATGTTCATCTTTTTCAGTTTTAGATAATGTATTTGTATAAACAATATCAACACCTCTATTAGCTGTTGTTACTGTTGCGCTAGAAGTACCTATATTTGATACTGAGCTTATTTTTATTAGTTCGTCACCTATTCTTATTGTGTCTCCTACGTTATATAAAATATTACCATCTACAGGAAAAGTTAAGACCGAATCGTCAACATCAGACCTTAAAAAACCCTCCAATGGTATAGGCCATTGAGACTCATCAATATTTGCTTTTGATAACTCGTCTTTACCTTTTAAAATCCAAGTGCCAGCTTTTGAACTTCCAAACGATTCAGCTATATAGTGTCTAGACTCCGCACCGTTAACGAGGTCAATTGTTCCATCACTTTGAACTCTGTAATTATTTATTCGAATATTTTTATTTTCAAATATTTGTCTTGCGTTCATTTTGCCAAAGTAAGTACCTAAAGCCTTGCCTTCATTCAGTACGGCTGGAGATAATGGATTGGGATCTTGCCCGTCAAAATCAACAAATGTAATGCTTACAGTTCCACGACTAGCCAGGCCACGGCCTGACATTAATTTAGTAGGAGTTTCACTTATTGATTTTACACATCTAAAAATATCAGACTCAGGCAAAAGCGGGGCGTTAATTGTTGTAAATTTATATGTTTTAGTGCCGTTTGATGGCTGATCGCAACTTAGCGGTGTACCATAACCAGGCTGGCCCGATATGGTGCAAACGCCATTAACTACAGGCAAATCAACTTCAATTATACTGAAATGCTCTTGCTGAAATTCTTTTCTTGTTTGCTCGAAAGTACTCATTTAAAGCCCGTTAAAAACTTTGAAATTAACATTTATATCATTGAGTGCTCTTGTTGAGCTGTGTGCAGTGACAGTGTTTTTACTTATCTCATAACATAAGTAAGCAGATTGATTAACTACTGTAGTCTCTGACAATATATCACCGTCATTTTCTCTTATAAAAAAGTAATTGTAAAAAGCAAAATCTAAAAAATCCTGCCATTCATTTTCGGAGAAAGCTTTAGTTACATTAGGTAATTTTAAAGTGCCCTTTGCTGATACTTTATTTCTTAATACCGCAGTCGGTGCGGCACTTTCATTTGTAGCTGTTTTATTTTTAAAGTTCCTGTTTAAAAACTGTCTGTTATAACCTGACGTTTCACCTGAATTTGGCACTTCAAAATGCAAGCCAGCCGCCATGAAATGGCATTGTGGATTTGATGAAGCGTTTTGATTGAATAACTTAATATTCAACTCTGTAAAAGTCCTTGTGTCAAAAGTTATAACGACACAATTATTTCTAACAATAAAGTTAGTTTTAATTACAGTTGAGCCATCTAGTACAGTTATACCACCTTGGTTATTAGATGCAGCCACATTAATTCCAGCAACGGCAACATAACTTATATTGCCAATAGCACCAAAATTAGCCACAAGCTGACTTTGATTACTTGATATATAGCTTGTTGAAAAGTCTGGATCTGTTAAGTTTTTCTCATCGTTAGCAGATGCGCCAACGCTAATTGTTGGCGTTAATCCTAATAACACGTTGCTTTTAGTTATAATCATTGTCTACCCTGCCTAGAATTTTCAGCGACACTTTGCCCGACCATATCAAAAAATTGGTTTCCGTCATCTGTTGAGAATACCACATTTATAGTTTGCACTGAATCTTCACTAACTTCTGAAAGCTCTAAGCTTGACGTTTCTGGAGTGAAACTTTCTTGGCTAGTCTGAGTTGGTGCGCTAACCGCTGGTGCTGAACCTCCACCCTTTGATGCGCTGTTTATAGCTGCTATTTGTGCTACTCCCATTGTAGCCGTTAAAGTTGCGCCAACATAATCCTGAGCTGATAAAGCCTTAGTAATGCCCTGCGCCGTATTCACAAAAGCTATTCCTGAAGCAACTTCTTTGTTATCTTCAAATACAACTGAAGCCAAGGCCATGCCATCTTTTGCCATTTTATCGTTTCTTTCGGCATTTTCTTTATCTTGCTTTTCTACTATTTTATCCAGTTTATCTTGCTTTTTTTGCTGCGCTAACTTTAGTTTTTCTTCTTCTTTAAATTGCTTTTCTTTTACAGCAAGAAGCTTGTCACCCGTTTTAGTAGCTAGATTTAGCAAGGCTTCATCACGTTCAGTTTTTAGCTCTATTTCTTTTTCAATGAGTTCAACTTCTAAATTATACTTTTCTAGTATTAATTCTTCTTCAGTTTTAAATCTGTCAAGAATTGGATCTAATCTACCCGCTTTTAAAGCCGCTAATTTTTCCTCTGTTTCAGCAGTAAGCGCAAGTAAAAGATTGTCTCTTTCTACTTTAGATTCAACCTCACTCATTATAACTTGCTTTTCAAGCTCAGCTTTCTTCAGTATTAATTCTTCTTCAGTTTTAAATCTATCCTTAATAGCTTCCAGTTCTTTGCTTTGCAGATCGCCTAAACCTGTATCACCTTCCTTTTTAATTGTTTCGCCAGTCTCTCCGCCAATTTGACCGCCTTCAAGTTTGGAAGCATCTTCAAGTTGTTTTTTTTCAGCTAGTAATTCATTTTGACGATCAAGAAGGCCTGCAAGCCTTTCCTGCTCTTGATTGAATTTATCAGCGTCAGATATTAACTTTTGATTTCTATCATTAGCAAAGAATAGTGTGTTTTGTTCCTCAATAGCTTGATTAACTATCTTGTGAGCTAAAGCTAATTTCTTTATTTCTGCTTCAGTGTCCGTAATTTCTTTTTTTACACCAGCTAAGGAGCTTATATTTTCAGCTTCTAGAAATGAATTTGCAAAATCAATTATTGCTTGTGTTGCGGTGGGAACGATCTCTATTACATCATTAAAGAAATCATCCATGACAGGAGCGAGAGTAGCGCTAATTGCTGTAGTTGCATTGCCAATCGCGCTGGTCATCAAGTCGTATGACTGAGAAACTTTTTGAAGCTTTTCCGCTTGTAAGTCTGTTATTTGTAAACTTTCATTTACCGCATTGAAACCATCTTTTAACTTTTCAAGCTCTTTTGCGTTATCAGAAAATAAAGGTTTCAACTTAGATAAATCATTACCCATTGATTCAAGCACTTGTGTCATTTGATCGCCAGATGTGTCGGCCTCCTCCATCATTTTGACCATACGACCTATAACTTGCTCTGAAGATAAACCTTGAAACTCGACCGCTAAGTCTTTAGCTTGGCTTTTTGTAAGTCGCATTTGATTTGCAAAATCTTGAAATGGACCTGTTGCATCACGCGCAAACTCCCCAACTTTGTCGGATACATCTTTGGAAATATCAGCTATTTGCTCTGCATTAATACCATACTGGCCCGTTGCAAAAGATAAAGCTTGAAAATCCTCAACTGAAGTTTTAGCTTGAGTTGATAGCAATTCCAACTCTCTACGACCTTTGGCAGATCCAACAACCATCGCAGTAACAGCAGCGCTTAATGCCGCAGCAGCGGCGGCGGTTTTAATTAAGACTTCACCAGCTACGCCAGCAACTTTACCCATTTTCAACAATGATGAATCTGTCTTTTTAACTCCACCGTCCAATTCATCTAAGCGCTTTGTTGTGGCTTTTAATTTTGCATCAAGCTTTTGTGTTTTTGCGTCTAATTCTACAATTAGCGATTCAGTAGACATTTTTTAGATGCTCCGTTTTGTATTCGCTCATAGTTAAGCATGATAGAGCAATCGATTTCTGATTTACCGTCTTGATCTGATAGAAATATAATTTCATTAAGATCTAAGTTCCAGGCTTCGGATGGCGGGATTTTTAAATTATTAACGCATAACTTAAAGTAACCCCAGTAATCAAAATTAAATGAGGTTACTTTTTTGTAACTACCGCCTAAGTATCCGCTTTTTTTTTAGGCTTTGACTGCTCGAAATACTCATCTATATCATTAGCCAATTTTACGATAAGTAAAGGCCATGGCTGTGCGTTTTCGTCTTCACTGAAACCCCAGCCGCAGCGAAACATTGCGTCTTCAATCTCACAAAGTGGAATGTTTTTATTCTCAATGCGAATCATGCAATGCAGTAATTTAGCGCCAGTGTGAAAATCAACAATTTCATTGAGCCTCGAAAGCCTAGTTAACATAGGATCTTCAATACTTAAATAAAAGCACTCTCTGAATTTTAAAAGAGTACACCACATATCAAGCCCGGTGAGCGAGTGAAATTCTTTCATCGCTCCCAAAGCCATTTTTACGGGGTACGTCTTATAATATAAGTTAATATCCATTATGCGGCAGGCGTATGCGCTATAGTGCCAGACGATAAGAATGTAAGCGTTGTCGCAACTTTATCACCATGCGGTAAAGCATCGCTTAAACCATTCGGCACCATTGTTGCGTTAAAGCTTTCATCCGTTGCAGCATCAGAAGTGTATTCAATTACATAAGTATCCTGTGTGCCGCTTAAAGCATCCGCTCTTACTTTTCTATATTGGTCATCACTGTTATAGACAAGTGTTCCAGATATTTGAAGCTGCTTACCAGCAAGATTACCATCAAGCAAAGTTACATTATCGCCCGCTGATTTATTTGAAATATTAATAACCGTGCCGTTATACGTCAGAGTCATTTCCATTTGCCCGACAATATCGCCCGAAGTATTTCTAAGTATTACATTTGTACCGCTAATTTCTCCAGCCATCACTAGATCCTCTTGCTAAAAGTTAAATAGTTTATAGATATATCTCGTTTAAACCAAGATTCACTAGATAAACCGTTGTTTACAGTCGAATCCAAAATATCGACCACTTGATTATTATACACTATTGACGAATTACTTTTAAATACTCGTAAAATATCATCAACAATCTGTAATTGTTTATTATCATAATCGCCAGAATTAAACTTAACAAACACACTAATTTGAAATATTCCGCGATCATCGTAAGCTGTATCGCCATCTTTAGTAATCGCTTCAGATGTTGCAGGTATGAAAAAGGTATCTAAGAAAGTTGATTTAGTTAACGGATCAAAAGTATTGTTTTCGTAAGCTATATCATCAGCCGTAAATTCTGCGGACGATACAGTTAAAAGCTGCTGTATAAGCGCTTGCTTAGTATCCAAGTAACTCAATTTAAACTCCTTATTTTGCTAGCCATTTGTATGATCGCTTTTCTAACCCAGCCATTAGGTGCTTGTTTGCTATAGCCGTTAATTGATAAAACTTGATAAGACCTTGTCTTACTATTGTAAGAGCCTTTTTTAACTGGCGATGGAAAGCCGCCGTATTCTAAAGCGCCAATGTAAGGCAAGTTGTTTGTGAAATATATCTTTTTACCAAGTACGATTTTAGGCATCTTTAAAGCTTGTGTAATAGAGTTTGTACCTGACTTACTTTTACTGGTTATAGTCTTACTAGATGGCTCGGAAACAGATAAAAACCAATTATTTCTAGCTCTGCCCTTGTCGGCTGGCGTTCCAGATACCACACTAGCTAAACCAGCTAAATAAACGCCTTTGACATTATTATTTTGCTTTAGCACTAAATCATCAATAGCACTATGAACATTGCCAAGACCTTTTAACGCCATTATTGCAACCTTACCTGAGATATATATAAAAGCACATCGGATGTTGGTGACTTAATATCAACGTCAACAACAATGTACCTGTTAGAACCCTGAGTTATTACTTCGCCTATTTTTATTTCTACATCATTGTTAGATACAAGCTCTCTATCACCTGCTTTTATATTTTCATTAATTAACTTTCTATCATAAGACTTAAATACAGCGTCAACTAAAAGCGTACTGGTTGGCGTTCTAACGGGCGGATCTAAAGGAGAGTTACCACCAGATAAAACTATCTTCTCAACATAAACTAAATCACTAGATGCCGATCCAGTTTTATTTATAGCCTTAGATAATCCGCGCTTAATCTTTTCCTGAATATCAATAGCAGCCAATACGGTAATCCTCTCTATACAATGCAGCGCCACCATTATTTAAAGCTGATTTTGTGTATGGATATAAAAATTGACTAACGGCGGGCATTTTTGGTAATACGGATTTTGAAGATGATTTATCTTGGTAAGTCTCAGAGTATACGCCATCAACGCTAAAACTAGCTAGCTCTTGAGTTTCTGTATCTGCTTGATTGACATTTGCGCCATCATTAATTGATGCAGCCATTGAAACTTGAGCCTTTAAAAATGCTGCAGGAATTGAATTGTCAGCTACAGGGAATCCGAAAGCAAAAATATTGCTTCGAGGCATAAAACCTGTTTGCTCCGCGCTAACTCTCTCGCCTTGAATTTGAGATTCGTAGCTGTTGGTAAGATAGTAATAAGCCTGCCTAAGCTGCTGTTCAGCAATTAAGCCGTCTGAAGCCAAAACTAAACCTCTAGATGCAGCGTCCTGTCTTGCAGTTGAAAGATTCTGATAAGAATCAGCGTTAACTACTATTGAACCATCTTCAATTATTAAACTCATACAAGTTTCCCCAATAAAAAAGCACCTATAACACTACCAACAACAGCAGCTACAACTTTTAACTTCATATCATCCATTTTTTTATCGGACTCTATAAACTGGTCTTGTATTAATTTTAGCGGGATTAAATCTTTTTCTATGTTAGTTACTTTATCCACTAACTTTTCATTAATAGTTTTCACCTCCGTAAGCGCCTCCCTTGTTATCTCGTAATCTTTACGATCAAGTTTAAGCTCGTTTGTAAGTTCTTGAATACTTACTGAAGTTTCGGATATGCTTTCCAAAACAGACTTAAACTTATCATCAATACCATCAACTCTATTATTTAGCCTATCTATTTCTTCTTGCATTTATCGCTTGCTTATTAGGTTTATTTACATTAATTGTACTATATATAAAATCTCCTAGCAAAAACATGAGTGAAATTGATCCAGAACACCCTAAGCATGTAAATAATATCTGCTCGAAGTCTGAGTAAGCCATTCCACTTGATGAGCGTTGAAATAGTGAGAATGTTGATACCAGCGACAATATGATGGTAGTTAATGTAGAGTATCGTTTGATTGTGTCCATGAAACCAATTTAACACCATAAATAGTTGAGTAGCTCCCATTATAGCAAAGCAACGCGCTGCGGGTACATTGGGTTTATATTGTGAAAGTGTGAACGTGCATGTAAAAAGAGAGAGTAAAGCGTACCAAGCGTGTTTTTCTATTCCTGATATTATTCCAGAATGCCCGATAAAATCCATTGACAACCAGAACACTGCTAAAGACCAGAATCCAGATTTTGATTTAAAACTGTAAAATAAAATTATTATCACAATATAATAATGCAAATCAGATAATACCTGACTTGCATTAAACAGGTTAATTTGGTTTTTTATCTGGTGGACCTGGATCGTCATGGCCATGGCCAGGATTGCGAATATACATATTATCATCCATACATTAGGTTTACGCATTATTGCCCCTGCATTTTAACAATTTTAAAAGGCGCAATAAAGCGCCCGAGTTAATTATTTTATATTTATTTAGGTGTGATGTCGTAATGCTCTAAAAATGTTCTAGGTAAATCTCTTAGAGTTCCGTTAGAGCTGCAATGTTCTGTTATAAGATTTTCCATTTCATCAATGAGCTTTTCCTCATCTGTGCGAGTGTCTATTGCTTCGTAGATGTAGTCTCCAATATTAAAATGACTCTCGCCATAATCTGTAGCTAATATGCAATTACCAGCACTAGAAAATAAAACTATTCCAGCATGTGTTACGGTTTTAGAGTCAAAATTATATCGCAACACAACTGAGCTACCAACTGGCGGTAACTCTCCATTATCAGCCATTTCTTGTGTGTATACTGGTTTGTCTTTTTGCTCTTTTGTTTCTTCTGTCATTTTTTCTACTTTTAATTCTTTTATGTAGTCGATTATTTTTTGT
>ERZ1046148.1085-NODE-1085-length-14495-cov-5.255748_pt1 | contig 14495 bp, 14 predicted proteins | sample MGYA00383090_ERZ1046148 | MGnify/ENA primary metagenome ERZ1046148 (study PRJEB29581, sample SAMEA5548360) | metagenome | biome: marine; feature: coastal; material: water | depth 25 m | study: Short-term variability in the microbial, nano- and picoplankton... | reverse complement strand
TCAGACCTTGCGAAAGGTGGAGTTACGTGGACGATAAGAGCAGCCGCAGCCGTTCTGAGTTAGGATTAGAGATAGCATCCCTTCCCCCTAGTAGCGTCTATATCGCCATAATATAAAAATGGTGTTTCAATTAATACAAAAATGGCGATAGGGACGCTAATAATATAAATCCGATATAGCCGCTACTAGCAGGAAGGGGACACCCCGAAACACTTCTATTTGCATTCAAAATAAAAAGACAAAAAGTTCTCGCGCGTTCGGACATCTGCTAGCCATCATTTTACCAAGGAGCGAAGCGACGCACGAACGAAGTGAGTTAACTAATCTCTTGTCTTTTATTCTTAATAATCTTTATCAAAATAAACTGCATGAGCGCAGCGAATTCGAGGACGAAGTCCGAGCCTAACTACGTTAAGATAGTTAAGATCGCGCGAGCGCGGAGAGCAGAGCTCTCGAAGTATTCAGATGTAACTAAAGTCGGAACGCGCGAGAAAATATATTTACTTTGAAAACTCGATGTAGTATAATGTTCTCCATTGATAAATATTGAGGTGATGTAGTGGTAAATAATGAAGAACGACAAAGAGAGTTAGAATTAGAAATGTCTGACTTGGGTGAGAAAAGATATCGTGAAAGTGTTTCTGACGCCAGTAATGATTTCAATTCCGCCCACATACAAAAAATTGTATGTGAATTAATCGAACCATTTGAGAAAGTGTTACATAATCAATTTAGGGAAGATGTCGAACGTAATGAACATATTGGTGGACACAGAACTCAACTCCATAAATTACTAATATTAGATTCATTGTTCAAGAAGAAGGTTAAGTGTGGCGAAGATGTTTCCTGGAATCATGTAAGTCTATGTACCTTTCAGGTAGCATTCTTAACACTGAAGATTATATTTGGTAGATTGAGAAATAATGGTGACACATCAGTAGGTGGGAGAACAAGACAAAATAATTTCTCATTAGAAATTGGGAGAACATTATCTGGTAATTTAGTAGAACCTTTAAGTAAGACCGATGAGCTTAAGATTGGTAGTGTTATATCTAGATTACTCGTTGCCAATTTCCGTGATTGGTTCGTACATGATGTAGATGACGATGGGGATGTTGTTGTTCCGTACGATTGGTTCGATAATGATAGTAAGAACAAAGAATATATAATAGAACCTTCTGAGTATTTTATACAGTTCTGTGATGACCACATAGACGGTATTGCAGAAATCTCTATGATGATGAAGCCTATGATAGAAGTTCCGTGTGATTGGAACAACAAAGGACATGACGGTGGTTTTTATTCGGATAATCTTAAGCGAAATATGATTAAAGGTCGTGGTCTTAAGAAGGACACTGGAGTGAACTCTAGTATATCCAGCGCAGTTAATATTATACAATCGACACCGTGGCGCGTTAATCGTCACATCTATAATTACATGAACTCAGTGAAGGATAAACAACCAGCTACACTTAAGAAAATATTCCCAAAAGAAATTGTTGCGGATGTTGCTCGACCTTTCCCTGAAGATGTATTGAAGTCAGGTGAAATGACCGATGAACAAAAGAAAATAGTTCAGTTGTGGAAGTTCCGTTGTGATAAGTTCAAGAAGGATAAGCAGGCTAGACGTTCGCGTATATTAAGCCGAGAAGCTGCTATGAAGCAAGCTGGTGAATTCCTGAATGAAGAACGTATATATTTTCCTCATGATTTAGATTATCGGAATCGCTTGTACAATATCTGTATGACTGGTCTTAATACCCAAGGAAGTGATGTCCAAAAGGCGCTAATACAATTTGCTAATCCCAGACCAATAACAACAAGTTCTGGTATTCGTTGGATGAAGATAAACATGGCGAACTTGATGGGCGAAGATAAATCCCGTTTAAATGCTCGTGTTAAATTTGCTGAGGATAACGAAGATCTATTGAAGCGAACTGTCGCGGATCCAATCAAGAATGTTGAATGGCATGGTTGGGATAAACCACTACAAGGGTTGGCTGCTGCAGTCGAGTATGTTAAGTGGCTGAAAGATCCAACTACACCATTAAATATCCATGTACAATTAGATGGACTATGTAATGGTGTACAAAATCTGGCTGCTATTACTCGTGATGAAGAAGTTGCTCCGCATGTTGGATTAGTCCCTACGGAAGATCGAGGGGATGTATATCAATATGTATGTGATGGTGTGATGGTATCTATCGGCACTACTGGCACAGAAGCAATTGAGTGGCTCCATAGTGACCTTATGTGTCGTGCGTTAACTAAGACACCAGTGATGACTAGATCTTATGGTGCTAAGTTATATGGCATCAAGGATGGCGTTAAGGATTATATTGACGATGAAGACGCTTCACATAAATTCGAAAATATGATGGCTGCTGCGAATTGGATGGGCGAAGCCATATGGGATACTATGGCAAGCAGTTTACGTGGACCAATGGAATTTATGGAATGGGTACAAACTTGTTCTGGGTTATTAGCTAAATATAATCTCCCAATGAAATGGATTAATCCAATTGGTATGCATTGTATACAGAGTCCATTTAAGGATAAACCGAAGAGAATAAATACATTCCTCAACGGTAAGCGTATAAAATATCAGATACGGGAACGAATCGATAAAATCGATAAGGGTAAAGCTGAATCAAGTAGTAGCCCAAATGTTATACATAGTTGTGATGCAAGCCACTTGATATTGACTGTATTGAAATGTCTAAGTTTTGACATTAAAGAATTCGCGATGGTGCATGATAGTTTCGGTTGTCATCCCGATGATGCTGAGAAATTACTTGAATGTACTAAAGAAGCATGGATTGAGATGTACTCTAAAGACTGGATGCAGATTTGGTATGATGGGTGGCGTAATCAATTAATGGTTGCTGGCGAAGACCCAGACTTAATGCCACCACCACCTGAACGTGGTACATTGGACATAACAGCGGTTAGAGATTCAGATTTCTTTTTCGCATAATACTTTACTTAACACGAGAGATGCCTTATAATGGTGTCTCTTAAAATTACAGGATATGAATATGAAGGCTGTAGCACCACTCAGTAACAAACCGATGATTGTAATTCCAAGCCATAATCGGGCTGGACAATTGAAGGTATTAACTAGCATACCAGATGAACTTATGGATGTGACATATGTCGCAATAACACCAGACCAAGAGGAAGCTTACAAAAAGGCTAATCCTGGAGTTCAGTTATTGATCGTACATCCTGACGTTAAGTGTATTGCACAAAAACGTCAGGCTTGTATAGATATGTTACCGAAAGGTAAGATAATCATGCTTGATGATAAAATTGAACTATATCTGAAACGGTTTGAATTTCAGGCCAATGGCATGCCGAAAATACCTTCAGGTACTAATCGATACATGACCAAGACTAATAATAAATTCATGGATTTATATAAAGTTATGGATGAAATGTTAGATGATTACCCTCAAGTTGGCATTAGTGCTCGTGAAGGTAACAGCATGAAGTCCGGTTATGGCAAAGAAATCCAGAAAGTGTATGGTGCTCAAGGCTTACGTTCAGATATCTTCGAAAAGGAAGATATACGGTTCGATGGTATGTTTTTGGAGGATCCATTATGTGGATTTTACGAAGATTACTATGTCACACTATGCCTAATCGAGAAAGGCTATAAAAATTATGGCCTCTATGATTATGTATATAATCATCACCATAATTCGAAGGGTGGAAACAGTGGTAGTCGTACCGCAGAAACTCAAGAACATTGTGTGAAGAAACTACAGAAACGTTTTGGTGAAGAATTCATTAAGATCTATCAATATGATGGGAGATCTCAGTGGGATAATTTACCTAATCGTTGGGAAATTAAAACGATGTTCATTAAGAAGTTCTACAACGCGTCTGTTGCTAGAATTGAAGAAGAACTTAATCCAACTATTTCATTATTCGACATGGGGCTTTAATATGTTAGGCGTAATTCCAGCAGCAGGTAAAGGAACTCGATTCCACGAACTCGGTAAACAATATCCTAAATGTATATTACCATATAAAGAAATTCCAATTCTAGTACATAACATCAAGAGTTTAATTGATGCTGGTTGTACTGAAATTGTTGTTGGTGGTAGTCACCACACATCAATGGTAAAAGATGTTGTATTTCGATTTTGTGATGATGAAGTAGAAGTGTCTGTGGTTGACATAGTCAATAGTTATGGTATGCCCGACACCATATTACAATGTATAGATGTTTGTCATGAAATACACAACGACATCTTAATTGTATTAGGTGATGTTATTGTTAATGAATCCATAGAATGTCAAGTTGGGAAGAGTTGGATATCTGTACGTGAGGTTGTAGATTACAATCGGTGGTGTATGGTACAAACCTGTCCAGAAAGTGGTGTTGTTATGGACTTATTTGACAAACTGAACACACGCCCAGATACCAAATTAGCCGCGACTGGTGTATACTATATGGATGACATAGTCGATTTTACTGCATGTCTTAATATGTCGGTGAGCAACCACGATAGTATTTTCGATGGTGAGCTTCAATTGTCTGATGCATTATCTAAGTTCGATGGTATGATATCCACCAAACATACATCGGTTGTGGATCTAGGTACACATGATGAATATATGAAGAATCGTGGATTATCCACTAGCCGCGAATTTAATGAAATCATGAAAGATGGTAATCTAATTACGAAATGTAGTAATGATCACGAAAAAATTCGAGCCGAATATCATTGGTTTAGAGATTTGCCATTAGAACTAAAATCTTACACACCAGCGATATATCACCTCAATGTGAATTGTAGTGGTCGTTCTAGTTATTCGATGGAGTTCGTCGAAAAGCCAACTCTACGGGAATTATTTCTATTTTTGGATGGTTCGACCGAAACTTGGGAACAAGTGTTCACTGATGTATTCGATACACAAGTCGATCTATCTCAATATAAAATTCATAGTCGTCACTTTCTGAATAAAATGCTAAGTAAAACTTGCAACCGTTTCTGTGACTTAGAAGACATACAGGATAGTGATGCGTCATTATTCAGTGAAATGGTGGAGACACTAGAAATTCTACAAGATGATCCAGAATTTTACAAGCGGGGTGATTCGGTTGCTCATGGTGATTTTTGTTTCAGTAATATCATGTGGTCTCCAGGTTCTGTTAAATTAATTGACCCACGAGGTGAAATGTTCGGCAGCATATATTATGAATTTGCTAAATTATATCACTCGATTGTTGGTCGGTACGATTTCATTGATGCCGAATTATATACCATGGACCCAGAGTTCGACGGTGTTGGTATATACGACAACGGTAAAGAAAAAATCGAAGCTCTGTTCATGAAGCGTCTAGCCGATATGTTCAGTAAAGAAGAAATCATACTCATTAAGATGCTATCCGCATCGTTATTTATTAGTATGATTCCACTACATAATCATAATAGAACCAATCAACGGCTATTTATGATGAAATTCAGGGAGATATATTCTGGAGCAAAGAAAGAATACGATAGTTATTGACATTGACGACACTATTTGTTATCCAAATCACGATAAGACAGATAGCTATGAAAAGTATGGGATGGCTACACCAAATCTCCCTTTAATAGCTAGAATTATCGCTCTATACGACAATGGATGGATAATTACACTGGCGACTGCTCGACGTATGCTAACGCATGAAGGCGATGTAATTAAAATAATGGAAGATGTTGGTGAAATCACAAAGGATTGGTTGAGGAAACATAAGGTTCCTTATCACAGCCTTTGTTTTGGTAAGCCATATGGTCAATATTATGTTGATGACAAGGCTATGACGATAGACTCATTCATGAACACTAAATTGGAAAATTTTTAATGGAAACTATAGACTGGAACAAAGCCTCTGAGTTGGGTTTGATCGAACGAATAAATCGAGAAATTCTACATCCGTTGGGGTTAACTATGTCCAGAGAACCAGAAACTGGTCAAAGTAATTGTATTTATGTGGCTCCGGATAAATTATTCACCTATCGTCCCGAGGATGAAATTGGTGATATACTGACGGTCGATGAAATACACGATCGAATTTAGTTTACTTTACACAGGGTGTCCCGTATAATGGACACCTTATATAAAGTTAATTAGGAAATACAATGAAACATTTAATATTACGATATATTGGTCAGAACTCAACCGAAGAGTCCACTGATGTATTAAAAGAAGAAGTCCGTGATATGTGCGAGGCATCATGGTTTGATGTATTACGTATGTTAGACGAACTTCACGGAGAAGGCTTAATATACAAGCCGACCAATAGCAAGAATGCTACCCTTAAATTGACTAAGAGTGGATGGAAGGCTTATTGGGAAGACAAAGCTAAAATTGTTAATGTTGGTCATCCTGCTCAATTACCACCCATAAAGGGTGTTGGGGTTGGTGCGGTGATCGTAGACGATGTGGTGAAGACTTCAGTTCAGCCAGAGTTGAACATGAAACGTTTACATATCCGAATTGGTAAGACCACTAAGCCAATTGCTCAATGGAATGTCGGAAACTTCAATAATGCTGATGAGATGGAATTAATTGGCGACTGTGAGATGTCCAAACCACAAGATAAATATTACGGTAGATGGGCATCTAAGATAACAAACTGGGGAGACTTTCCCCGCAAATGAGGAGATTAAATGAGCAAATTAATGCAGCGAATGAAAAAGCTGTCAACAATAGAGGGTTCGGACGCGTTATCTAATTCTGAATTCTTTAAGTTAAACCCGATCATGACGAATATCCCACTTCTCAATGTAGCTTTTTCTGGCGAAGTTGATGGTGGTTTAACTGGTGGCATCACTATGCTTGCTGGTGAGTCTAAATCATTCAAGACTGGATTTCTTATTCAGTTAGCACTCGCGTTCCAAAAGAAACATCCAGAAGGTGTTGTGGTATTTTATGACTGTGAATTTAGTCCGCTGGAATATTGGAAAAAAGCTGGCATTAACATGGATCTTGTTTTACATTCTCCAATCACAACAGTTGAAGAAATGAAGCATGACATGGCTAAAGTATTAGATGGCATTGAACCAGATGATAAAATTATGTTTGTTATCGATAGTGTTGGTGGACTAGCTTCTAAGAAAGAAGCAGAAGATGCAGTGAATCGCGCAGATATGCCTGTAGATATGACTCGTGCTAAAGCATTAAACTCATTCTTCCGTATTATCACACCACAGTTAAATAAAATGAAAATCGACTTAGTGTTAATTAATTCATTCTATGAAACTATGGAAATGTATTCTAAGCGTGTGTATGCTGGTGGGAAGAAAGTATTCCTATCATGTGACGACGTTTGGTTCATTAGTAGAAGTCAACAGAAGGAAGGAAAAGAGCTCATCGGCTATAACTTCAATCTGATAATTGATAAATCTCGTACCATCAAGGAAGGAAGTAAATTCCCAATTAGTGTTACATGGGAAGATGGCATTGACCGATATTCGGGTTTATATGATCTTGCTAAAGAATTTGGTGCGTTACAAGTTGCAGGAGCTTGGGTTAAGGTTGTAGACTTTGATACAGGCGAAATGAGCGGTAATGTTCGTGCCAAAGATATCGATTGGGACTTCTATGAAGAACTTCTGGAACATGAACCATTCAGAGAGTTCTTACGTTGTAAATATGTTTTGGATCACAAACCTAGCGAGTAACTATGATTGCAGATGGGGAAATGAGTTCCATTGTATTAAACAATGTACTCAATAACGAACACTATGCCAGTAAGGTTTTACCATACTTAAGCCCTGATTATTTTGTCGATTCGACGGAACGTTCTATCGCCCTTGTGATGATAGAGTTTCATCAATCATACGGTAAGTGCCCGAACACTAAAGAAGTTGTAGTTGAACTCAAAGAGCTACCACAAATAACTTCTTTAGATAAGCATATTGTCAACGATATATTAGGTAATAAATCATATGTAGTCACCGATCAGGAATGGTTGGTTAAACATACCGAAAAGTTCATTCAGCGTCGTAGGGTTAGTCAAGCTTTCAATGACACCTATGGCGACTTCGAAGCTGGTAAGGAAATTGAATCCATTGCCAATGTGTTCCAAGAAGCGTTATCGTTTTGTTTCGATAACTCAATTGGCCATAACTTCATAGAAGACGCACACTTACGTTTTGAAATGTATTGTAGCGATGAAGAACGAGTAAGTTTCCAATTGGAAATGTTAGACTTGGTAACTAATGGCGGTGTTGGTAAAGGAACTCTTAATATATTCCTTGCTGGTACTGGTGTTGGTAAATCTCTATTGATGTGTTCATTAGCCGCTGCTCAAGCAATGGCTGGTAAAAAAGTATTATATATTTCGCTAGAAATGGCTGAACTTAGATTAGCTGAACGGCTAGAATCTAACTTAATGGATGTTCCATTAAACGACATGAAGAATATGTCGAAGGCAGACTTCACAGTCCGTCAGAATATGTACATAGCCAGAATGAAGGCTGCTGGTGGTAATATATTATTTAAACAATATCCCACAAGTAGTGCTCATGTTGGACATTTCCGAAACTTACTCATTGAAGCTAAGAATAAGCAAGATTTGGATTTTGATATTATATATGTAGATTATCTCAATATTTGTGCAACAAATCGTGGTAGTTCTGGTGATAATTCATATACTAAAGTTAAGAATATCGCCGAAGAATTGCGTGCGTTAGCAGTAGAATGGGATCTACCAATTATATCAGCAACACAAACAAACCGTGGTGGTCAAGGATCGAGCGACTTAAGTTTCGAAGATGTATCCGAATCACATGGTTTAGCTGCAACAGTCGATTGCCTGTTTGGACTCATGTCTAATGAGGAATGGGAGAAGACTGGTAAGCTGATGATTGGTCAGATTAAGAACCGATATGGTGATATCAACTTCTATAAGAAGTTCATGTTGGGGATTGAACGTAGTAAAATGCGTTTGTATGATATTAAACGGGATGCCTCTGATGAAGTTAACAGAGGGCAGTCCAAAGCTGTCGAGAAGGGTGCATCAACTGATTTTGGTGGCATCGATTTATCTGTATTGGGTGGTGCTAGATCATCATCAAAGAATTTAAGTGGTTTAAAAACCTAGGGAACTATATGAAATTAAAACTCTTCACTGCGAAATGGTGTGGACCATGTAAGCAGTTAAAGCAATGGTTAGAGAACGAAAATATTGAAGGTATCGAAATTGTTGATATCGATACACCAGAAGGTTCTAACGAAGCCGCGAAGGTCGGCATTCGTGGAATTCCTGCGTTACTCACTGAAGATAAAACAGTACTAACGACCAATGAAGTTATTCGCCCATACATCACAGGACTGAATGCATGATAGAACCATATCTAGGAATTGATATCGACTTAGATCGGGATGCTTTGTTACCAGAGCAAGGTAAAGTGTTGTTGACGAAAAAGGGGTTCTATAAAATGGACCACGAAACGAGTCCACAACACGGATTTGCTCGTGCAGCTACTTGTTTCTGCTTCGGTGATTATGAATTTGCTCAGCGTATATATGATGCTGCAAGTTTAGGTATGTTCACATTCGCGTCTCCTGTGTTAAGTAATGCTCAAGAAGTGGTCTGGCCATATATGGGTGAGGTTTATGATTGGAAGAATATGGCTACTTGGTTACATGCTCAAGTTAAGCCGAGAGGTATGCCAATATCTTGTTTCCTTAGTTACATCGACGATTCTAAAGAAGGTTTGGTGGAAGCAAATACTGAAACACGTTGGTTATCTATGCTTGGCGGTGGGATTGGTATTTTCCCTGCCAATCGTTCTCCTGATTCTAAATCTACTGGGGTTATGAGTCATCTTCGTGGTTATGATGCTGATGCATTATCATATAAACAAACTGAATCACGACGTGGTTCGATTGCTGCTTATATGAATATTGATCATCCAGAGATTCTATCATTCATTGACATGCGTAATCCAATTGGTGGTGAACCTAATCTCAAGTGTTTCAATATAAATAATGCAGTTAATATCACTGATGATTTTATGTATAAAGTTATTGATGATGCAGAATATGAATTAATTGATCCGAAACATGGACCAACTGGTCGAATGTTACGTGCTCGTGAAGTTTGGGAAAAGCTTTTGGAAGTTCGATTCGAAACTGGCGAACCTTATGTTCAGTTTATCGATACTGTTAATCGCAATATCCCCAAACAAATCCGTAATCCAATGTATAATGTTACACAAAGTAACTTATGTTCTGAGATTACATTAATGACTTCAGCGAAACGTACTGCGGTGTGTTGTTTGTCATCGCTCAATTTGGAAAAATATGATGAATGGAAAAATACTGGTCTCGTCGCTGACCTTGTACGTCTTCTCGATAATGTGCTTGAATATTTCATACGCCTCGCACCACCGGAACTTTCACGTGCTGTATACTCAGCAAAGAAAGAGCGAGCCATTGGTCTTGGCACTCTAGGTTGGCATAGTTACCTACAGAGTAAAATGATAGCATTCGAATCTGGTGGTTTTAATAGCGCTATACAACATACTAATTTGATCTATAGTGATATCAAAAATCAGGCTGAAATGGCATCGATTGAGTTAGGGACAGAACGGGGAGAGGCTCCCGATTGTCGCGGAAGTGGATACAGAAATAGCCACGTTATGGCGATTGCACCAAATGCATCAAGTAGTCAAATGATAAATGTCAGTCCAAGCATAGAACCTTGGTCAGCAAATGCATTTGTTAGTAAAGGTCGTGCTGGTTTATTCCTCATTAAGAATAAGCATCTTGATGTGGTATTGGATAAATATTTTAATCCAGATAAAACTGCCACCGAGTGGAACAATAAAGAAGAATGGCTCGATTACATCTGGAAAGATATAATCGACAAAGATGGTAGCGTTCAGCATCTCGACTTCCTAACTGATCACGAGCGGAAAGTATTTAAAACTTCCAGTGAGATTAATCAGATTTGGGTCATAGAACAAGCCGAACATCGTTCATCTAAAATTTGTCAATCGACCTCATTGAATCTATTTGTCAATAAAACCATATCTGCACAGGAAATGTCCGACTTACATTTTTCTGCTTGGGTTAAGGGTATTAAGACACTATATTATTGTCGGGCTGAGGCTGCAGTTAAGGCTCGTGTACAGGACAATGGTGGTGTTAAATCTCCATTGAATGCTGTTGCAGTCGAGACAGTTAATAAATACGAGGAATGCGTTGCTTGTAGTGGATAAATAAATAAATAAATAAATTTAATAAAACGCTTTACTTGCACAGGGACGTGCTATATAATGATATCTAACAAATTAACTAACGAGAAGAAATAATGTCTGTATTCAACCAAACTAAAACATACCGTCCATTCACATACCCTTGGGCAATGGAACTTGCCATTGAACACAACCAAGATCTATATTGGGAAACTCACCAAATAGACATGATTGACGATATTCGTCAATATCACGGTGAAGGTGGATTAGCCACAGCAAATGCTTCACATGAAGCAACCAAAAATATGCTAAATAAAGTCTTGGCATTATTCACTCAGATGGATATGGAAGCTGGTGGTTTATATTGTAAGCTACTGCCGCATATTGGCAACAATGAAATACGTAACATGTGGATGAATTTCGCAAGCCGTGAATCCACACATCAACGTGGATATGCTATGGGTGTTGAGGTATTAGAGATGCCTGAGAGCACTTGGGGTGAATTCATGGAATATGTCGAAATGTCCGATAAGATCGAGACCATGACTAACCTAGATGGTATGGATTTAACTAAGCCAGTGGATTTTGCTAAAGTTGTTGGTCAATTATTATTAGCTGAAGGTATCTGTCTGTTCGGTGCATTCGCATGTATGCTGAATCTCAAACGTTTTGGCTTGATGATGGGTCTGAATATGATCAATGAATGGAGTCTTCGAGATGAAGAACGTCATGTTGATGGTAATCTAATGGTATTGAATGCAATTAGAGTGGATGATCTTTCCGATTCAGAACAAGAAGAACTTAATGTATTCCTCCGTGATATGGCGAGAAGGTATGCCGAAGCCGAATTCAAATTTATCGATTTAGTTTTCGAAATGGGTCCAGTTGAAGATATGACTGCCGAAGACATGAAGAACTACATCAAATATCTTTCGGATTTACGACTCCGTCATCTCGGTGTTCCTACATTGTATGGTGTGGATAAAAATCCATTAGAATGGATGGATTATGTACTTTCTGGTAAACAACACACCAATTTCTTCGAAGCCAAAGTCGGTGAATATAGTCATTCAGGTCTGAGTGGTGATATTGACTATGGTGGTTATATGGATAAAGTGAAATTAAATAATAATAAAGCTTTACTTCCGAAATAGTTCGCGTATAATGGATGTTATTGGGTTAGCACTACGTTAACCCTCAACTTCCAGAGGTGACTATCATGACTAATGCAAGAGCTAGAGCTGAATTCCCTAATATAAACGATTACAAATCTTTCGGTTTTGCTGAGAATAAGGTGATCAATGCAATTGAAGCATTAGAATGTGATCATATAATTAATTATGTGATTGGTGCACATGAAAACGGAAGATTCTTTTGTATGGTAATTCTTTCTGGAGAAACAACTCATTTCATGCATTACTTTATCCATAAAAATATCGGTGTTCGATGTATTTAAAATACTAGTTTACTTAGCATGGGAGGTCATTTATAATGGCCTCATCGATAATAACTAATAGGAAAATGATAAGAATTTAATTTACTTAGGGAATTGACTAATGTCAGTTCTTTAGATAAAGTGAATTTCATCACTTTTAATCGGAGTAATAAGAATGAAAAATAAACGATTAATCTTAGCAACAATGACTAGCATTTTATTGGTTGGTTGTAGTATGACGCCCAAAGACGAGGCTGACTATTACACAAATATCGAGAATGCTTGTGGAGTTGATGTTAGAATCGTCGATCGCAAAAAGGTATTTGGTTTGGGTATGACGAATGAATGTCTCAACTTACAATACGGTAAGGCATTCGCGAGTAATGTTAGTGTGTTTGGTGGTGTCGTCCGAGAACAACGGATATACACCAACGTCACTCGTATCACATATTCATTACCAAAGTATGTTTATTTGCGTGATGGTATTGTCACATCTTTTCAATATTAGGATTTAGAAAAATGGCAAAAATAGAACGTGGTTATTTTGAACCGAGTGAAACATTCTTGGCGCTTAGTGACAAATTCGCAGAAGCTGTTATAGCTAAATTCAAAGGAATGGGTGTGTCATTGATTGTACAAAAGAACCAGAATGGATCTTTTGTATTTACAGCGGCAGATGAAGTGTATGTACTTCATAATGATGGCGTCTGTGCAGTACTGGAATTCATTGGAATTCAGAAATAGGCGATTATGCCAAACCCCCATATTTTGGAGTAAATATGAAAAAGACATACATCTTAGATACTAATATTCTATTGTCAAATCACTTGGCTGTAGTTTCTTTTGATGAACATGACGTGGTAATTCCACTAGTTGTATTGGAAGAATTAGATAACATCAAGATGCGTAAGAATGATCTATCGCGTGATGCCCGAGCAGCAATTAGAGTGCTCGAAGATATTATTGGTAGCACCGACGGTGACTTACAAGCAGGGATCTCATTTAATGAGTCGGGTGTATATGATATCAACCCAGATGCTCGTTTAATTATTTCCAAAATGCCACCATCCTGTGAAGATATACCTAACGACTGTCCCGATAATATAATTATCAACACAGCGTTGGCTTTTCAGGTTAATCTAGGCGATAATGCTGTGTTAGTATCCAACGATATCAACTGCAGACTTAAAGCTAAAGGTGCTGGGATGAAGTTTGCCCAGAAACTCCGCAGTGATATCGTTGTGGAAGACATCGATTATTTACCACAAGGTTTAATCGAAGTCCCTGATGGTTGGCATAATTCGTTAGCGGATAATGTGAACGTCGAACAAAAATCTTGTGGTGGGATTATAGTTCCATTAACAGACCTACCATTCGATACATCCAATCACGAAGAGTTAATGAACACATGGTTGTATAACGAAAATGACGACTTTGCTGCTGAAATTAAATCGTTCCTCGAACACGAAGAAGATAAAACTATTGCAGTTGAATTGAGATTCAGTCGTTTGAGTGTAATGTGTAAGCGCAGATGTGCTGGTGTTAATGGTCGAAGTGTTAATCAATCTATTGCGATTAATGCATTATTGGATAAAGATAAAGATATCGTGATTATGTTTGGTGCGGCTGGTTCAGGTAAAACATTACTTGCTACAGCAGCAGCCACTGAAATGGTGAAAGGTAAAAAGAACTATGCAGCAGACGAGATCATCTTCGGTAAAACGATGGATACCCAGTTCGGTGAAATGGGATTCTTACCAGGAACTGAACATGATAAATTAGCACCATGGGCTGGCGCAATATATGATAATATGGAAGTGATATCTCGCATCGCTAAAGTTGACGAATATCAC
>ERZ1046148.1083-NODE-1083-length-14504-cov-45.512008_pt1 | contig 14504 bp, 23 predicted proteins | sample MGYA00383090_ERZ1046148 | MGnify/ENA primary metagenome ERZ1046148 (study PRJEB29581, sample SAMEA5548360) | metagenome | biome: marine; feature: coastal; material: water | depth 25 m | study: Short-term variability in the microbial, nano- and picoplankton... | reverse complement strand
CTCCTGAAATATGTTTAGAAGCAGTTAAACAGAATGGTTACTCTTTACAATATGTTAAAGAACAAACTCCTGAAATATGTTTAGAAGCAGTTAAACAGAATGGTTACTCTTTACAATATGTTAAAGAACAAACTCCTGAAATATGTTTAGAAGCAGTTAAACAGAATGGTTACTCTTTACAATATGTTAAAGAACAAACTCCTGAAATATGTTTAGAAGCAGTTAAACAGCATGGTTACTCTTTACAACATGTTAAAGAACAAACTCCTGAAATATGTTTAGAAGCAGTTAAACAGAATGGTTACTCTTTACAATATGTTAATCCTAGTTACTTTGATGGTGAAACCCATCAGAAATTAGTATAGTAATAAACTCAATACAGCTTTAATAGTTGTATTTATGATTATTATTTAAGGAAATTAACTATGATTACTACACAGCGTACAATTACTTACAAGTCTAAACAGAAATCTATCCCAGTCTTAATCAAAAAGAAAGGTAAATTAAATGTTAAGACAACTGTAGACCAAGCTCCAATGTACTACTAATGCTAGGTTTATACTCAGAGCCTTTAATCCCTAAAGGTTCTTATGGATGAACTTTCCCTTGTTAATGTATACTCAAAGTCCTTTTAGCAACCACTAGAGGGGCTTTTATGAATACATTTCCTTGTTTCAAACTCAAAGTCCTTTAGGTTCTAAGGGGCTTTTATGATTGAAATAACTTAGAGTAAACGCTAATGAAAATTAAAGTCAAGACACTTAGACGTGCTGAGACTGAGCTTTTATCTGAGATTCAATTATTAAGTGGTAGATTACCATCATTTAGTACTGAACCTTTAGCTAAAAGTTTAAACGAAGCCCGTTCAATTGGTCTAGAATCTTACAAAAACAAACTTTCTGTATTACAGGATTGTATTACAGCTAAGTATGATATTAGAAATAGTATTTCTAAGTTCAACCAAGCAAATGGTATTAATGATAGAACATTAAAGATAGCTGTCCTTACTGAGCAGTTAGATTTGATAGAGAAGTCACATACCAGAATCAATGATGCCTCTGCAAACCGAAGTTATTATGGTGATAGAGATATTGAAGGTTATAACATTGGTTGTTCTCAAAGTGATTTAGATCAATATCGTGTTGAAGTAAGAAAGATTAAGAAGGAAATACAGGGGCTGAAAGACTCTTGTAATGGTATTAATGCTAGTAATGATGTTGAAATAACAACTGAGTTACATAAGTTCCTAACCGACCTGTCAATGATTTAGAACTTTTAGCCCCAAGACCCTAACGAATATAGGCGTAAGCCTAAGGTCGCAGTTATTGTCACCTATGAGCTATCTAGAACCTGTCTAGTGTAACTATCTCACCAATTTCGATTTGTAGATTTGTTATTTGTCATAGGTAAGTCAATTGCTTGTACCTTGTCTGTTTGTAGATTTGTTAAGTTAGGTAGTTTTGGGGCTTTAAGATCTATGTTTCAAACTCAAAGTCCTTTAGGTTCTAAGGGGCTTTTATGATTGAAATAACTAACTAATTAAGGAGGTAACTATGAAAAGTTAGCCTTGAGCCTTGGTAAGCTCTCCTAATGCAGAGTGATACTGTTTTATATATTCCTAATCAATAACACTGGGAGTATGTAAAGCGATTATCATTTATTTTTATTAAGAGGAAACAAAGATGGAGTTATTTATAGTAACTAAGAAGTCAGAAAAAGCAGTTATTAGTTCATGTTTAACTAAAGCAGGGGCTAAGGAGATTCGTGATAGCCTTAATGCTGAAGCTAAATGGTCTAAAAATGATCCTAAAGACCCTGATAATTGTAATTCAATGCCTTATGTAATTAGGAAAGGCAAAGATCACTGGAAAGCATAGTAATAAACTCGAAGTCCTTTAGATCTTTAGGTTCTAAGGGATTTCTTTGATTATTATTTATTAAATAAGGATATATATATTATGTTATCAACATTTAGACCTTATTGGGTACATACACCTCTGGAATTTCCAGTATTCACAGATACTAAGATAATGATGATGCCTGTAACCTTAGGTTCACTATCTGGAGTACCTGTCCAGTATGTGCCTTTATTAAAAGAATTATATTCAATGGTGGAGAGTAGGTTCATAGGGGCTATAGGTTACTTAACTATTGATGAGAAACACTTTGATCAAGAAGAAACACATAGACGTGAGGGTTGGCATGTAGATGGTCACTATAAAGGCCGTTGTGGTGCTTGGGGAGGTGGGGGATCTTGGGGATCTACAGGTAATGGTATGATAGTAATATCAAATGTCGTAGGTTGCGAAGCTATAGCAGCAGATATCCAAACTCAAGTAGGTGATGAAGGTGAGATAGACCCTGAGGGACTTAAGGGTGTAGTCAAGACACCATTTAAAGCTAACATACCTTATTGGGTAGATGGCAGTTGTATCCACCGTTCCCTGAAGCAACCTAAAGGCACTAAGCGTCAGTTCCTTAGATTATCAATGCCTAATAACGGCCCTTGGTTCGAGGGCTATACCAAAAATCCTAATGGTATAAAACCCACAGGTGATATATTACCTCGTAGGGAGTTCATGTAGAGTAATAAACTCGAAGTCCTTTAGATCTTTAGGTTCTAAGGGATTTCTTTGATTATTATTTATTAAATAAGGGGGCTAATGTGAAAACATTTGGCTATGACTTAGAGAAATATAAAATTAATGAAGGTAATGTAGGTGAGTTTTTAGAGGATTGTTATGGGTTAATAGAACGAGTAGAGGATGGTAATTTTGGTGGTTGGGAGTTCGAAGATGATGATATGGAAGACTTACTTTATGATGACTTATACTTAGTCACTTCTAATGATCATATATGTAGCCCTGATAAGGATGGTTACCTAGAGCTTAAACATCTAATATGGCGAGGTCATGAGGCCATAGAGGCAGATGTACCAACTTATAGGTGTTTCCCTATAGATCAGTCAGTTATGAATAAACTGATATCAAGATGTACTAAGATTAATAAAGTCTTATCTGAATCCCCAAAAGCTCCAACAGATTCTATAGCACCTCTAAAACCAACAGAACCTAAACAAATAACTGAAACAAAGGAAGAAAACATTATGTCTAAAGTAAAAGCAGTAGCAACAGCAGCAGTAGCATCTAATAAAACAGCAGGTCTTGAAGCAGCTAAACTTAAAGTTGGTAAGTCAGCCGTTAACTTAATGGCTAAGATGATTAAACCTAAGATGCCTGTAGGTACTAAAGGTTTTGCCGATCACCCTCTGTTTGGTATTGTTATTGCTAATGCAGCTAAGATTGCTGTAGATCAGATAGGTGGTGATGATAACAAAAAGCTTAAAGCTATATCAGATGCCGCTATGACTTACGCATACTTTGAGTTAATTGATAAGATTGATGTTGAAGGTATGCTATCTGACATATCTGATAAGTTTAAAGGTAGTGCGGTTGAAAAGATCGTTAAAGCTCAAGATGATATTGTAATTGATGAGTAATATACTAGGAGTCCTTTAGACCTTTAGGTTCTAAGGGATTCCTAGTATATTATTTAAGCTCTGTTAGTTCAAGGGACAGAATAATCCCCCCTAAGGGATAGATCTAGGTTCGAATCCTAGACAGAGCGCCAATTTAACAAGGAAATAGATTATGAGATCAAACACAAAGAAAGCTTTGTTAGTAATAGGTTTAACAGTATTAGCAACTGTTGCTTTAACTGGCTGTCAATCAACACCAGAGCCTAATGTAAGTGCCTCTGTTAAGTTTAAATGTGAACGTTATGCAAAGGCTAATGTAACTGAGATAATCCCTCAGTCTCCAGCAGAAGCTATTGTAGCTGCATTCGTTGAGAGATCTGAAAGGAAGAAGTTAAAGTTACAGTGTATGAGAGGTTATTTATGAGATTAGATCATGAGCCTTTTAGTAGGACTTATATCCCTTTAATAGATCTATTTACTCCAATAGAGTATAAAGATATAATAGAGGATAGAGAGAAAAGATTATCTCATAATTACACAGCAGATGATGTAGCCTGTAATATCTGTAAAGACTTAACAAAATTCGGGAGATGTAGACCATGAATTATTTTAATAAAGAAGTCAGAGCTATCATTACCTTAGTCCTTTTGGTAATCACAATAGCTTTATTATTCTTACTTAGTTATGGTAGTCACCATGACCAATGGTATAGTTTTGGTGCTGGTGTGTCTAGTTTCTTAACTGGGTTTGTTACCTTTGGGTTTGGTGTTTCATTATTGGAGAGAGAATAGTGATATGAATAAAAATCAAATAATACTATTAACGTCAGGTATATTAACTGCTGTATTCTTTATCTCTTTAGTAGGTAATATAATAGCCTCTAGTTATGCAGAGGTACATAACTTATGGTGGCAGGGTGCTTGCGAACCTCTTATAGGAATTAGTAGTCTATGTACCTTGGCATTGGGTTTTGTATTCTTAATGCACTTAGGTGATAAATAAAAATAATTACAGAAATGTCTTGACTTTTGCTTAAAAGTATGCTATAATATATAGGTTCTTTAGGTTTAAAGATATTTATTTAAACATTCTTAATAAGGAATAAACATTATGTTAGAAGAATATTTTAACATGCCAATAATGTATAGTCTTATAATCATTGTTGGACTCCTCGGGACTCTTTCAGTCCTCTTATCCCTTATAGGGACTCTATTCTATTATGTCTTATCACAAGACAAACTACCTTCAACTGATAAACTATTTAATAAAAATACCCTGCTTAATAAATTGACTTTTAACTTCTGGCATAAGGATAATAATTTACCATTTATATTATTAGTTAGTGCATTCTCTGTTTTAGCTGCTTTCGTCATAGGCTTTTCATTAGACATAATATTTAAGTTCTGTTTACTATTCCTCTAGTATCCTTAACCCTCTTAGTTACCACAGGAATCCTCCTAGTACTTAGGTTCATCAGTGGAAAACTATGGGTTAATGTATCTAAAACTAAATCAAACACCAAACGAATAAACGAATTGGAGAAATAATATGCAACATTATATGCCTATAACGGTATCAGTCTTAATTCTCATGGCTCTTGCAGTCCTTGTAGTCCCTTTAATACTATGGATAATGAAGTTCTCTGCCAGTTATGCCCTTAACATTAAGGCGTGGGGTCCTGAGGCTCTTGAGGCCTTAGGGAAACCAATGAAGAAGTATATGTCTTTATTTCTTAAAGTAAATAATAGGTATTACATAAGTAATTCTGGTTGTAAACTCTACTTAGAGCAAGATAGTAATACTAAGCGTTGGTTATTCAGGAAAGGTAATTATTATATAGGAGCAAGATATCAACTGTCATCTAGTTATAGAAGAGCTATATTTTTTACTACGAAAGCTGAGGCCTTAGAAGCAGTAGGTGTTGAGGCTGGTAAAATACCTAGAGCTTGGGCTTTATGGGCTTTACCTTTAGCTATCATTACTGACTTCTGCTTAATGGCATTCTTCCATTCACCTGTTGCTACTATCTCAATTATATGTACTGTATCTACTATCCAATCAACCAGATGGTTATCAGGTAAGGTAGCAGATAATGTTAAACATACTCAATCTAATACTAGTAGGATTGATGAGCTAGAGAAACAAAAGGATGAGTAAATATGAACTATTATCTAGCAGGTATCCTATTATTGTTAGTAGCAATCGGTGGTTTGTTCATTGGTAAGATAGTAGTAGGTCTTGTATTAGCCCTAATATGTTTCTTACTTGGTAGATTCAGTACTAAAGTAATTAAAGTAGGTAAGTTATGAATATCTTTATATTACCTGACGGCTCCTGTACTTCCATGGGTGGTAAGGTAATGGTTAATAGACAGAGCAGTGATCATTTATATCCTGCTGGTATATTATTTGAAGTAAAAGCAGTAGCAATAACCAACGGTGAAGCAAGCCGTTACACCCTTGCCTCTCAAGGTGGTGTCAGGATGCAGTTTAAACCTCATCAGCTCTTTGGAGGCCAATTAAGTTTGAGGTATTAATATGTTTGCTATAATCAAAGTAAAGAAACATGTAGTTAAGCAGGAGCCTTCGGTTAGGTTCCTTACTATTAATGGTGAGTGTGAGTTAGCTAAGGGAGAACGAGTGGGCCTTATGGTTCTTAGGGATCTTGAAGATAACTTATACTACGCAATCAAGAAGAAAGCAGAGGGCTTAATTATATTTAAGCAATCAACCTTTGGTTCTTTTAATAATTTTTTAGGAGCATTTTAAGATGCCTAGATGTACATTAAGTTTTGAAAATGGCAGACCTTGGACCGACTCAGGTGGTTGTTTTGGTTTCACTGGTCGTAGTAGTAGTGTAAGGGACCGAGGAGATAGAGATAATGATACAATTACTAACTACCAGTTTGATCTAAGTCATTGCTGGAATGGTGCTTCTCTTACTCACAACGGGATGTGTAGTAGTCCTAAGGGCTTATGGAATATGTTAGCTTCTAACTCTCCTTGGTCTAAGTATGTTCATCGTGTTAATCTTGATCAAAGTAATCACTGGTCAGTTGATATCAAAACTGACATACCGGGACATGCAGTTATAGGTACTGCTTCTGTATTCCGATTCATGAAGTATATGGAGCGTAACTCTGGATTAGGTCTATCTATTTATAACCTAGCTGTCGAGGCCAAGGCTCACCCTATGATTGCATTCTTAGTTGCCTCTCTTGCTCATGGTTTAATATCTCCACTTGTGCATGGTGATAGGAGTTCTTATGGTCGACCTCAAGAGCGACCAGAACTTGGTGATGATATACCATTTCAGTTAAATGCAATAGATATTAATGACTTGTATTCTTTGATTGATGGTACTTGGGAGTTTAAAGATGATGATAACTCACCTACTTCTTTATACAAAGACACCGGCCGTTATAGTCAAAATATACTTAACTCATATACAACAGGTGACTTTAATTTCTTTAATTATGTACTTAGTAGGTTCTTCCCTATAATCCCTACAGTAACAAAAGAGAGAGTACAAGGTGGTATGGGTAGAGGCTCAGCTAATACTTTTGATCTCATGAATAGTAACACTAGGACTATGGAACCTCTGGCTCTTATTGGTGTAGCATTACAGCTATCATCTGAGTATAGAAGACATGGTAATTTTGCAGGTATAACACGCTTTGGGGGTACATCTAATGGTGTCTAAGAGTGCAGTAATGGTAGATGGTTTAGCTTTTGTTTATGGTTCTTTAAGAAAGGGACTAGGTAACCATCATGTAGTACAGAGTTGTACTCAGCAGGAAGATGGTGTCCTTGAGCATGGTTTCAGGATGCGTTCACTCGGTGGGTTCCCTGCGGTCTTTAAGGTAACTGAAGTAGCTGAGACTCCAATAGTAATTGAAGTATACGAAGTACATAATGAAGATGTAGCTCGTGGTCTTGATATGCTTGAAGGTTATCCATCATTTTATAATCGTGAAGTTGTCACGTTGGCTGATGGTCGTCAGGGTTGGATGTATTTCATTGAAGATGAAGTCCCATATTCTGATAGGCCTATGGTCATTGAAGGTGACTGGAAGAAGTACAGACAATCTTTAGGCTGGTAGTCTAAGGTAAGTAAGTTTATATTTAATTTAAAATAATTTAATAGCTACATAAGTAGCGGAGGATAGTCCTATCTGTGGTTTAGTTGGTGTAGCCGGTAATGTAATAACAAGAGATGTAACTTTATTTAGTCAGATGCTAATGGCTGATGAGTTACGTGGTAAACATGCAACAGGTATCACTCGTGTTGTTAAGAATCAAAATGATATGTTTGTAGGTCATGCTAAGTTAGCTTTAGCTGCATCATTCTTCAGACACTTACCTATTTTTGATATGATAACATCACCTACCTTAAATCTAACGGCTCTTATGGGTCACAATCGTCATGCAACTAAAGGTGCTAGTGATCAGCATAAGAATGCTCACCCATTCGAACATGGTCACATTAACTTAATGCATAATGGTTCTTTAACTACCCATCACTCTTTAACTAAAGGTACTTTCACTGTTGATAGTGAAGCTATCTGTGCTGCATTTAGAGAAGATGGTGCTCTTGAAGTAATCCCTAAGCTCCGTGGTGCCTTTGCTTTATGTTGGACAGACAAAGAGCAGCAGACATTAAACTTTGTAAGGAATGATGAACGTCCTTTACATATTGCAGTTAACCGTAAGAGCAACAAGATCTACTGGGCCTCTGAAAAGAACATGCTTAAGTGGTTACTTGATCGTGACATGACCTTCGCTACTGGTGGTTTTGATTATGATGTGATCGAAGAACTACCTGTTGGTGAGTTATGGTCTTACCCATTGTTGCCTAACAGTGCTAACGTTGCTAACAAAACAGTAACTCCTGTTGAAGTTTACGAAGCCCCTACTTACGTTGGTTATAATTATGGTACTGGGGGTTACCAATCTCCAATAAAAAAAAGTCAAAGCGGAGGGTCAAAGTCAGGAACCGTCGCTAATACAGCTAATAAAGCAGGTACTGGAACTAACGTTGTATCTACTACTAATCAATTACTGGGGTCCGTTGACAATAATCTTGGTACCAATTATCTTTTCTCTGATTCGTTGGAAAAGAAACTTGAACAATCTAGCAAGTTGGTTGTTGAACGGTTGGGATTAACTTATGCAGCAACAAGAGCTTTTGTTCAAGCAACTGATGCAATGACCACAAGCCTTGAAGAACGTGTAGCTTTTTATGTAACAGGGTTTGAAACATATACTGGCACAGTTAATTCTTCTGTAGTTACAGGTAAGATCATTGGTAGAATGGTAGAGTACCCATTTAGTGAAGTGGTAATTCATGCAGCTAAGAGAACTAAGTACGTTGAGTTAATAGAAAAAGCTGATGCTGTAGGTACTGCCTTTGTATCAGGTGTTCAGTGTGATGTATCAGTCACAGGTAAAGTCTCATTAACTGACAGAGAATGTCAAGATGAAGTTAAGTTACTGCTTCGTGCTGATACAGTTAAGCAAGCAATAGATGTTACCTTATTTATGTTTGACGATGGTCAGATACCTGCTGAGTGGATAGCTTTAGCAACACCACAAGAAGTAGTAAGGTTACAAGAAGCAGCTAAAGAGGAGAACGAAGCTGCTATCTTAGCCCAAAAGAAGTAAGGAACCAAAGGACGTAGAGTGTCATGATTGTAAGTGTAAAGTACCTTATGAAGATCACCTGTCCTTTGGTTATGAACTAGAAACTAACGTGTGGTTATGTGATGCATGTTATTTCTTTCTTAAGAACCCAGAAATGTAGAGAAAAATTATGAGTAATATTATTATAGTAGACGGAATGGAAGTTGACTTAAAGGTTGGCAGTGATCCTGAAATATTCGTAGCTAACAAGAGTGGTAAGCTTGTATCAGCACACGGTATGGTGGCTGGGACTAAAGATAGCCCAACACCTGTAGCATGTGGTGGTATTCAAGTAGATGGTATGGCTCTTGAATTTAATATTAACCCAGCTAGTTCAAAGGCTGAGTTCATTAGCAATACTCAAGTAGTAATGAAAGAATTAACAAAGGCTTTACCATCAGGCCATACCCTTAAGATCCTTAGCACCGCTCAGTTTGGAAAGAAATATATTGATCTCCAACCTGAGTCTGCTAAGGAGTTAGGTTGTAGTCCTGACTTCAATGCTTACACTAATGGTGAACAGAACCCTAAGCCTAATGGTGAACTACCATTCCGTACAGCAGCAGGTCATGTTCATGTTGGCTGGACTGAGGGTAGTAGTACCCAAGATAAAGAACATCAGTTCTATTGTCAACAGGTTGTTCAAGTGATGGACTTATTACTTGGAGTCCCTTCGGTTCTTATGGACAATGATCAGCAAAGACGTTCAATGTATGGACAAGCAGGTAGTTATCGTGCTAAAGCATATGGTGTAGAGTACCGGGTGCTTAGTAATTTTTGGTTAAAGAATCAAGCGTTAATGTCTTGGGTATACGAACAGACTGAGCTTGCTGTGAAGAAAGTATTAGGTGGTTTTAGTGTCCAAGATACTCAAGAAATACAGAGAGTTATTAATAGCTCTGATCTTAAGGGAGCTAAGGCTCTCATTCGTCGATTCGACATTCAGTTACCGGAGAAAACTTCCTATGTCAATTAATATTCAATCTCGTTATCGTGGTAGTAGTGACATATCAATGCGTCATTCAGATACAGTGGTAGGTGTCATCCAGAACAATGGTTCGGTAACTCCTTATCGAGTACGTGGTGTCAGTGGTAGTCAATCTACTCCTACATTAGTAGTAAGGAAGATGGATAATAATCATAATGGTCAAGGTGAATATGAAATAGAGTTGAATGATCCTAACCTTATCCTTGATCGACCTGATTGTGGTTATGCTAACATCAAATGGAGAGATAAAACATATGCTGTGTTCTATTCTACTAGGGCATTACGTCAGTACAAGCGTTCATTAGTTATGGGACAGTTAAGGCAGAATGTTGTAGGTGGTTTAAGATCTGGTGTAGGTTTAGGTCACGCTAATAATAAAGCATTAGCTGCTTACCATTTCTTTAATGATGTATTCCCTAGGTACCCTGAGGCTCTTAATGCCTTAAGAACTCTAGGTCATCCATCAATGGCATTCAGTGATAAGTTTGCCTTGTGTGTCCATAGGGCTAAAGGTATTGTCCTTTACTATAAAGAAGAACTAGTTGGCTGGGTTGATTCAGAAGATGAACTACAACTTATCCCTTCTAAGATTCACTTACAAGAACAATTAACAGAGGTATTATAATATGTTAGTAGGTAACTTACTAGGCATGTCTCAACCTAATCGTGTTACTAACTTAGGTATCATGCAAACAGGTACTCATGTTGGTGTTGAGATAGAAATATCTACCAGTTCTAGTAGCTCTCAGTTTAGTAGTAGCTATTGGAATACAGTCCCTGAAGGTTCTGTCCCCGGTTTTGAAGCTGTATTAGATAGACCTATGGCAGGTAGTGAGTTAGTAATAGCTCTTGAAGAAGCTGAGCAACAGATCTCTAGGCTATCAGGTAGCAATAAGTTTCCTGAGATGACATCAGTACATGTCCATGTAGATATTAGGGACATGACTGTGACTCAACTAATTAATTTCTTAACCTTATCTATTATGTTTGAGAATGTTTTATTTAATTATGTTGAACATCATCGCTCAAAGAATCACTTCTGTTTACCAATGACTGATGCAACTGATTGCTTGAACAGGCTCAAGAGATTTGTTGAACAGGCTAGGACTGACAGCCTCAGCCGTGATCGCATTAGATCTCTGTTTACCTCAGATGAAGTTAAGTATGCAGGTATTAACTTATCTTCTATACCTCGATATGGTTCATTAGAATTCCGAATGCATCATGGCACTGCTGATTCAACTGCATTGATCCGCTGGATTAACATCCTACTTAAGATCAAAGAGTATGCAATGGGTGGTGACCGTTCACCAACAAACATCCTTGAGACTAAGATTGAAGTAGGTATCTCAAGTATCTTTGAACAGGTACTTGGTGGTTACTCTGAGATCCTAGGGTACGAAGGGATTGAAGATGATATCTTAGATGGTATCAGGAATGCACAGGACTTTGTTTCAATCTATCAGTTACCTCTAGGCCGTAATCCTACACAGGATATACCTGATAGTGATTCATCTTTGTTTAATCAATACAACCAATGGGTAGAAAGCCATGAGTAGAATAGTAATATGTGCCCCTCGGATCTCTGAGGGTGCAAGGGATCTAAGAGATCACATTAATAATAACTCTGATGTTGAAGCATCATACCGCCGCAGAGATAACCCATCACTCCGTCAGATGCAATTAAGTCCAAGTAATTCCCTGATAGTTAACTGGGGTTGTGGTGGTAATAATTTTAGACCAACTCAAGACTTTAATATACAAGCAGGTAGTAATGTTCCTCGTTTAAATGGGAATACTAATACAGCTACAAATAAACTAGAGGCCTTTAGGGCCATGAATACTGCAATGATTACATTACCTAATTACACTGCTAGTTTAAATATAGCTAGAAGGTGGGTAGCTATGGGTCATAGAGTCTACTGTAGGACTAACTTACGTGGTCACTCAGGTGAAGATATTGTAATGGCTGATCAAGATAATCCACCTATCCAAGCTCCCTTATATACTAAGGAAGTTGTTAAGCGTCATGAGTTTAGATTTCATGTCGTAGGTGGCCAAGTAATTGATGGTGTTAGGAAAGCATTTAGAGCTGACGTAGCCCGTGAAGATCGTGACAGAACTATAATGAATCATGCTGCTGGTTCTGTATTCATTAGGTCTGGTCGTTCACTTACTGAAGCACATCAGGACCAAGAGCTACATCAGATGTGTGTGAGAGCCGTAGGGGCTGTAGGTTTAGACTTCGGTGCAGTAGATGTTATGTCTGATAGTGACGGTAATTATTATGTATTAGAAGTTAACACAGCACCGGGCCTTGAAGCAACAACTTTAGAACGATACAGTAATGCATTACAAGCTATCGTTAACAATGAACAAGTACAATCTTGGTTCACAATACCTTTAAATCCAAACCAAGCAATTGCAGAATTAACTCAAACAGAAACTCAAACTCAGGAAACAAATAATATGTCTTTATTAACTCAAGCTTTACTAAACTCAGAAACTAACCGCACTCTTCTAGCTGCTGGTCTATCAGTAGTAGTGAATGATAGCTTTAGTGGCGGTACTTTAACTATAGGTAATCGATATACTATCCATGATGTAGTACAAGGAGGTTCTAGTAATAATATTGTCTGGATGATCCAGTTACGTAATAATAATAGTTCATTACAACGTTATACAGTACGTAATCAATTCAACATTAGTGCTGAGAGCTTAGCTCAATTACAACCAGTAGGTGAAGCAGCCTCTCAGCTTCCTCCAGTAAATGAATCACGTTCATTAACAGCAACATCACCTGAACGTTGTACTGAATTAAGTGATGGTACTATGGTTAATGTAGGTGGTCAGGTAACATACTCAGGTTCAGGTAGTTCATTATTAACTACAGGTAATAGCTATCAGGTAGCTGACATCCGGTATGGTGAAAACTCTGGTGATTGTTTCATAGGCCTTGCAGTAGGTAATAATAATTCAATACGTCGTTGGTTGAAATCTAACTTCACAGCAGGACAACGTGTATCAGCAGATGGTAGTAGTACAGTAGCTCCAGTAGCAGCCCCTGAAATCTCACCTGTAACTGACCAAGCTGGTGTTAACTTAACAGTAGGTGATCGAGTTAGAATCACTACCCGTAATGGTGGCCATGGTTTAACTGTTGGTTCATTCCAAGTTATCCAATCAATTAATGCACAAAATAATAACATTACAGTTCGAGGGCATAACCGTCCTATAGCTGGTCGTCGGGTTGTTAAAGTAACACAGCAAGAAGAACAAGCACAAGAAGAGTTAAGAACACAGGCTAACCAGACACAACGAATTAATGTTGGAGACATTCAGTATATTATCCGTGCTCGTGATCTTAATCGTGCTCAACAATTCCTTTCGTCAATCTCAGTATAACTAGGAGGTAACATAAACCACAACTTTAATAACCTGTCACTCAAACAAGTGGTAGGTTTATTATGGGCTGACCAGAATCTTAAGGACTTTGGGGATCAACACAGACTCCTATTGTCTACGGAGAGGGCAGCCTGCTTTAACTTATTAAACAATCTAAATCAACAGGAGCTTGAGGAAGCTGAGGGATTACCTTACTTCCAAATGTTAAATGAACATCAAGCTCACGTAGATAACATCTTTACAACAGACTTTATTAAATCAACACAGGAGAAACAATCTTAATGAAAAAGCAAATCGGTACAGTTTTATTCTCAAACATCGTAACTCAACCAGTATATGACGGCAAGCCTACAGGCAAGTTTGAAATTACATTGACCTTAGATGAAGCACAGTTCACTGATGCAGAATCAAATGGTCTTGGTGCTACGAGTGGGGAGTATAACGGACAGGCTCAATACAAAGCTAAGTTTAAATCTAAGTTTAAGCTTGGTAAGAAAGAGGTAGTCGACCGATACAAACAACCATATGTAGATGAAGAAGGTAATCTTAAAGAGATACCTCGGGGTTCTAAGGTTGTGGTATTCACTACACCTAAATCTTATTCTATGATGGGGAAAGATGGTATTACAAACTATCTAAATGCTATCCAGATCATTGATGAAGCAACGGCTATTGACTTCGAAGACTTCTCTGAGGAGCTAGAGGAACAAGACGTTGAGTTCTAAACCAACCTATGAAGAACTTGAGTATGACCATGCGGTATTGTACGAGCAATACAAGCGGCTAACAAAAGAGGTCGAAAGGTTGGAGAGTTTGTATATGAATAGCCAAGAGGTTATACATGGTGCAAGAACAATTCTTAATGATAGAAAGGAGAAATAAAGATTAGTAATTTTCTAGGCTCAGGGTTCCCATGCCCTGAGTGTGGGAGTACCAATGCAGTAGCTGAGTA
>ERZ1046148.1074-NODE-1074-length-14631-cov-5.002881_pt1 | contig 14631 bp, 12 predicted proteins | sample MGYA00383090_ERZ1046148 | MGnify/ENA primary metagenome ERZ1046148 (study PRJEB29581, sample SAMEA5548360) | metagenome | biome: marine; feature: coastal; material: water | depth 25 m | study: Short-term variability in the microbial, nano- and picoplankton... | reverse complement strand
ATTATTAGATAAAAACATTTAGGTAAACTATGGCTATAGATTATGAAATCTTTGATGGTAAATCACTATCATCATTATTCAAAGACATTTACGAAAACACACAACACAACAGAAAACAACTTGACGTTTTAACACGTGAACTTGTTCAATTCATTAAAGACGGTGATACCGCTGTACAAATGGTACCTATGATAAAAGAGTACTTAGAGATTAATGTAAAAAATGATGACCAACTTGTTAAGATGGCATCAGTTGTTCAACGATTAATTTCCGCAGAAGGTAAGGCTGGTTCAGAAGATGAATATGGTTTATCAGAGGAAGAAAAAACACAACTACTTTCAGGTATGGAAGATACTATAAAAGACTTACAACAAGAATCAGATAAAATTCATAATAAGATTGAAACAGTAACAAAGGTAAATTAATGGCTTATAGACGAAAACGAAGAGTAGATACAACTACATCTTATGATACTGGTGTACCAACTTTTTCAAAAATAGGTTCTATGGTAAAAAAATTAATCGCTTCATCACAGTATGATTTCTTTGAAGGAGAAGCCTTTGAAGTTACAGAAGTAATATTAAATGAATCTAATAATCGTGGTAGTGTTAGAGGTACTTTTATAAATAATCCTAATCAAGAAATATTAGGTGGTGTCGTAAAATCATTGACACCAAATATAACTACTGTTCCTGTAATCGGTGAACACGTAGTAGTTACAGAATATAACGGACAACATTATTATACAAGTATTATAAATCGTAAAGGTTCTGTTAATGAAAACTCTATACCAGGAGCAGCTGGTAATTATGTAAGAAATACTAAATACGGTGAAAAATTTGAAAGAAAAGATGTTCAACCTATTTTTATTAATGAAGGTGATATTGTTTTTGAAGGTAGATTTGGTCAGTCAATAAAATTTGGTTCAAAGAGAGTGAAACAGAATGGTAAAATTGAACAAAAACCTTTAATAAAAATAGTAGTAGGCCACAGAGGTACAACAGAGAATATAAATAATGATGATTCATCTATATATTTATCAGGTGGTTTAAGTAAAGCTGGAAGTGACGACAAAAAAATTCAAATAAAAAGTGATGATATATTTATTACTGGAAGACAAAATATACAATTAGAATCAGATATAATAAAAATAGGTAATAATGCAGACCAACCAGTAGTAAAGGGTGATGAGTTAGTAAAGATAATAGATGGTATTGTAAAAGCAATATCTGATGGAGCAAATGCATTTACAACTGAAACTGGAGCTGGTAAAACAATACAAGCTTTATTGAAATTGTTACCTGATACCAAAAAAATTTTAAGTGAAAAAGTTAAAACATCATAGGAGTTATTATGACCAAAAAAGGCCTTGTAAAAATAATACAAGAAGTAGTTCGTAGAGAAGTAAAAAAAGAAGTACAGAAGATATTTATAAAAGAAGAATCTTCACCAACCTTAGAAGAAGTACTTCCAGAAGTTACTAAACCAGTTTCTTCACCCAAGAAAGAAGTGAATTATTCTAAGAATAAAACAATTAATAATATTTTAAATGAAACAAAAGCGTTATCAAAGTCACAAAAAGACGAATATCCAACTATGAGTGGTGGAGCATTTGATACGACAAGAATGGCTGAAATGATGGGTTATGGTAAACCTGAAGAAGTTAAACGAGATATGGTGGCTGTAGACACTTTTAAAAGAGCTGGTGTTTCATCAGAACAAGTTCCAGAACATATAACAAATGCATTAACACGAGATTACAGTGGTTTAATGAAAGTATTAGATAAAAAAGGTAAATAATGGCAAGTGCTAGAGAAAACGATTTAAATCCAAATATTTATATAGGGTTATCTTTTCCATTAAGACAAGATAAGTATAATGATTTTGCATTAACCAAAAATTCTTTAGAACAAGCACGACACAATTTAAAAAATTTACTATTAACTCACGTAGGTGAACGAGTAGCACAACCTGAATTTGGTAGTAGATTAAGAGCTCTTTGTTTTGAACAAATAAATGATGAATTGCCAGTACGACTTGAAGAAGAAGTTAAACGAGCAACTGGTGTATGGTTACCTTATATTAACATTCAAGAAGTAAACACACTCACAAACGAAGGTGACCAGAATAAAATTTTTGTAGAAGTGAAATTTTCTACTACGTTGACTCCACAAACAACAGAGTCAATAACATTAGACGCTGGTTACACCGCAGAACGAGTTTAGGAGTAATTAAATGGCTCGAACAAGTACAAAAAAGAACGTAGTAAAACAAGTAAATTATCTTAATAAAGATTTTAGTGATTTTAGAGATAATCTAATCGAGTTTGCTAAAGTATATTTTCCAAATACATATAATGATTTTAATGAATCTTCACCAGGTATGATGTTTATTGAAATGGCAGCTTACGTAGGTGATGTTCTTTCTTATTATATAGATTCACAATTTAGAGAATCATTATTAGCATACGCTGAAGAGAAAAGAAACGTTTATAATATAGCTCAATCATTCGGTTACAAACCAAATGTTACAGCACCGTCTTCAGTAGTATTAGATGTATTCCAGACCGTCCCGGCACTGAATGAAAAGCCTGATGAAAGGTACGCTCTTAATGTAAAAGCTGGTACACAAGTCATATCGACAAGCACAGGTACAACATTTAGGACATTAGATGATGTAAATTTTAAGTTCTCAAGTTCATATGACCCACGTAATATTACAATATTTGAAAGTGAAGATAATATACCAACAAAGTATTTATTGAAAAAGAAAGTAAAAGCGGAAAGTGGAAATATAGTAACAGAAACATTTAGTTTTGGAACAGCTGAAAAATATGCTCAAGTGAAACTGTCAAATCCAAAAGTTATAGAAATTATTTCTTGTACTGATAGCGATGGTAATACTTGGTCTGAAGTAGATTCTCTAGCAAGAGATACTGTATTTAATGATATAGAAAACAATGCAACTAACGACCCTACTTCAGTAGTTAATAGAGAAGTCTCACCTTATATTTTAAAATTAAATAAAACTTCTCGTAGATTTACACGATACATTAACCAAAATGATTCATCAATTTTAAGATTTGGAGCAGGTATATCTGATAATGCAGATGAAGAGATTATTCCAAATCCATCAATGGTAGGTTCAACATTACCTGGTAGCCCAACATACTTAACTACCGCATTTGACCCAAGTAATTTCTTAAAAACTAAATCATTTGGATTAGCTCCATCTAATACAACACTCACTATAAAATATGCTTATGGTGGAGGTATTAATGATAATGTAAACGCTAATGATGTAACTTCAATATCAAGTATTTCATATGAAATATCAGATACTTTACTATCTACAACTTCAGTTCAAGAGTCAAAAGACTCAGTATCATTTATCAATCCAAACCCAGCCACAGGTGGTTCAGCGGGTGAGTCGATTAGAGAAGTTAGAGAAAACGCATTAGCTTATTTTCAAGCACAACAACGAGCTGTAACTAAAGAAGATTATATTGTTAGAGCATATTCACTACCAGCTAAATATGGTAACATTGCAAAAGTTCATTTAGTACAAGATGACCAGTTAAATAAGTCAACGGGTACAGACGAATTAGAACGAGTAGTAACACAAGATGATGTTGATAATGAAAGAACAATAAAATCATTACAAGTTAGAACACCTAATCCACTCGCTATGAATATGTATACTTTAGGATTTGATGCAAATAAAAAACTAAGCTCATTGAATCAAACTGTAAAAGAAAATTTAAAAACTTATTTATCACAATATAGATTAGTAACAGATGCTGTTAATATTAAAGACGCCTATGTTATTAATATAGCAGTTAACTTCGCCATACTAACAAAATCTGAATTCGCAAAGAATGAAGTTTTACTTAAATGTGTAGCAGCTGTAAAAGATTTCTTTGATATTGACAGGTGGCAAATAGGTCAACCTATTGTATTATCAGATATAGCTTATGAATTATCATTAGTAGATGGTGTAGCGTCAGTTGTACCACCTGTAGATTCTGATACAGTAATAAAAATTGAAAATAAATATAAAGCTGGTGAAGGTTACTCTGGAAACTTTTATGATATAAAAAATAGTATGATTGACGGTGTATTATATCCTGCTTTAGACCCAAGTATTTTTGAAATTAAATATCCTAACACAGACATCAAAGGAAAAGTTGTCGGTGATAATTTAGGTATAGTGGAGTAAGTCAATGCATTATTTTATATTTCCAGAAAAAGACGCAACAATTTTTGAAGCAAGTTCAAGTTTAAACTCTGGTATGGATGAAGTATTAGAGATTAGAAAAAACGTTAGTGATACTGGAGCAAGTGTTGATGTATCAAGAATTTTAATAAAATTCGATACAACGTTTTTCCAAGAAGCTTCTTCTTCAGGTTTAATACCTCAAACTGGTAGTAGAGCAGCTAAGTATTTTTTAAATCTATATGACGCTAATCCAAAAGCATTAGCAGCATCACAAAGTTTATACGCGTATCCAGTTAGTGGTTCTTGGGATATGGGAACTGGTCGTTCTTATGACAATCCACAAACAGCAGATGGTTGTAGTTGGAAGTATAGATATAATGAAACTAATGGTACATTATGGGCAAGTGGAAGTGGAGCTGAAGACGGAGCAGGTGGTGTATGGTATTCCTCAAGTATAGCACCAGCAGCATCAGCGTCACTTAATCATAAATCACAAGATTTAAAAATAGATGTTACTGGTACTGTAAATGCCTGGTTAAATGGTACAATTGTAAATGACGGATTTTTAGTTAAACGAAGTGGTAGTGTAGGAAATAATCACCCATCAGCATCAGAAGGTAATACAGACCGTTTAGGTAGTTTTTCGTTTTTCTCATCAAACACTCACACAATATTCCCACCAACATTAGAGGTTGTGTGGGATGATTCAACTTGGACTACTGGTTCGTTAGATGCATTAACTTCTACCAATTTAGAAGATAGTGTTCTTTATATGAAAGGTTTACGAAAAGAATATAAAGAAAATTCAAGAGCTAGATTTAGAGTTGTTGGTAGAGAAAGATTCCCAACAAAAACATATTCATCTACACCAGCTGGTTTGACAATAAAATATTTACCAAGTGGTTCTTCATATTATTCAATTAGTGACGCTGAAACAGATGATGTTATAGTACCCTTTGGTTCTGGTTCCAAAATAAGTTGTGATTCAACCGGTAATTATTTTAACTTAGATTTAAACGGATATCAACCAGAAAGATATTATACTCTACAATACAGAGTAGTAACTGATGAAGGTACAGCTGATGAGTTAGACCAATACTATGACGAGGGATTTACATTTAAGGTAAGTCTATAATGCCATACACAAAAGAAGAATTAAAAAACGTAGATTTCTATACTGAGTTTGTAGGTAAACTTCGAACTAACTACTTAGAAGATTTACAAAAATTTGCATCAATCGGTTTTAGAAAAAATAACATATTATATTCTTTTGAAGACATAATATCTTCAAACGGTATCGAAGATGCAAAAATAAGTAATAGTTCATTATATTCTGGTTACTTAACAGAAAAAGACCAAGAATCATCTAAAACAGTTATTAAACAATCTTATCCAAGATATATTAGAAATAACAGTTTAGAAAAAATAATTGATAGAAGTATATCTGAATTAGCAACAGAAAGTTTTGCACAGACATTACCAGGTGAAAGTCAAAACGGTGATGTAATTACAAATGAAGACCCAACAAATTATGATAGGTGGTTAATTCAAAATAATCAAAAAAGAAAATTTGTTGACCTTGCAGTGTATTATGGTAAAGACTACGCACTATTTACATTAGTAACATTGACTGATAGTCAAATAGCAACTATACCTGACGGAGAACCAATAGGATAATGAGTAGATTAAACGATACGGACTTAGAACTTTTACAAACTGGACAAACAGTAAATTTGTCTACAGTAGAAAATGCTTATTACGGTGGTGAGTTTACAACAAATCCAAATGATTGTGTAGAAGTATTAATATATGATACAAATGATAATTTGTTAGAATCTGGAATTGCTGATACGACAGATTATTCGTATGATTTAGATATCGGAGTAAAATTAAATACAGGTACAATACTTAGAAAAATGGGGTATGATAGAGGTAAGTATGTTGTGAAATATAACTTTCTTAGAAAAGTTGCAGGTTCATATGAAACAGTATTAGTTGATTCAGATGGTAGAATATTTAGAGGTAATAATTATCATATAATGGGTAATGGTAAAATTATGACAGGTACAACTCATACAGATAATTCCAGAGAGTTATTTTTAAAAGAGTATAAATATTTTGCACACGAGATTTCACCTTCAAGAACAGAAGTTAGATTAGCTCCACAATCTATTAATGACGCTGAATATAAAAATAGTTTTTTAGACTCACAAGTAACATCAAAAAAAATAAAAGTTTCTGAAGGAAGTTCTATTTCTTTTTACGCTGATAGTGATACTTTAAAAGGTGATAGTAAAACAATGAAATTAACAGGAGATATTTCTCAATTATCAAAACAAATGATAGGTGGATATGTTTCAATTGATAGAGCATTTATAAAAGAATATTTACCACCCCCACAATCTACAGATGGAAGTCAAGTTCCAGGTGCAGTTGAAGAATTAGAATCATCAGTAATACAGGCTCAGTTCTTTATAATAGATGATAGTTTAGCCAGTTACAATAAAGGTGATAGAACTTTTGCTGATACTTTCCAAGCTTTTAAAGGATTAGATGATAATTCGTTACCAAGTGATACAAGTATAATTGAATATGGAAGTAAAGATATAACAGATATTCGAAAACTTGACTATAGTAACATAAGTTACCCTCATTATAATTGGAATGGTAAAGATAATCCAAACACTATCACTCTAAAAAGTAATTCAAGTAAACCTAATGTAGCTACTAAATACACGTGGGAACTAACTGGTTGGGATGATTGGGATTCAGACCCAAAAGGTTGGAATAAAATAACAGCATGGAGTACTTCTAATGATGGTGACGTTGCATTTGTACAACCAACAGCTGAAATATCTTCACCATTAAAAGTAGTTCAAAACTCTACTAACGGTAGTGAAGTAACAATAAGTATACACAGTAAACACGTAAATGTCGGTATAAAATTAACAATAGAACCAAAAGACGGTCAATCAAGTACAATTCACATTCCAGCTTGTATTAGAGTAAGTTAGAGTAGAAGTAAAATGATAAAATTAATAAGTGGATTAGACGAAAGTAAAGTAGGTAAACTTGACACCGCCATTTCATTTGAAACTGATACAGTAGCTGACACTTACCAGTGGGTGTTAACTAAACCTGATGGTGGTACACTTGATGTAGGAAGTGGTCAAGGTGCACAAGTTGTATTTACATTAATTAACGTTATACAACAAACTGCTGAAAACAACGGTAGTTATACAATAACAGTTGACCCTAAAGTTGAAAGAAAACAAGGTGGGGAAAGCGACCCTACTATGGAATCTTTAGGTACAGAAACATATCCATTCAGTATAAATTCACCAATTGATGAAAGAACAGCCATCTACACACCTTTTGTTTCATCAATTATTGATATAAAAAATGATGAGATTAGTCTTGGAACTTCTTGGAACGAATTAAAACAAAAACTTGTTAATCAAATTGAAGAAGATAATTTATTACCTATTGATACCTTCAAAAACATCAATATAACATATAACATAAACAACAAAAGAGATTTAAATACATTTTTACATTTTGGTGATGACACGATGTTACTCACTACTAACGTAAAGACTGATAGTGAAACATTTAAAGATTCACCATACTCAGCTATATTTAAACTATACGAACCTTTACCAGATGACATTTCAGAAAAAGATAAAGTATACATCGTCAGAGAAATTCTTCCACAAGTAACAGAGACCGTTGAATTAAAACCGTATGACCAAGAAGAAGAAGATGTATTAGTACTAAGAGTTCCTGATTCAGCACAAGTAGATTCACCTATAACAAAACGTTCAACTGAACTTAAAAGTTATAATGATTTAATTACAACTGACACGAGATTACAAAAAGAAATTGAAGATAAATATTTAAATACAAAATCTACAGATTTAAATATTGATTACTCTAACTATAATAATTTTATAAATTTCTCATCAGCTGAAAAACGATTAAAGAATTTTAAATACAAAGTTGAACTACTTGAAACATACACAGCAGAAAGTGCTTCGTTAGTAAACATTTCAAATTCTCAACGAGACTTAACTGATGTTGATAATAAGATACGAAGTGTTAAGAAAAATTTAGATGGTTATGAAAATTATCTTTACAGTACAAATTCATCGTATGTAACAAGTTCTATGGGTGAATTTAACAACGCGTCTTGGCCTAAGGCTGGTAGTGGGTCTTATGAATTTCCATACGCACCTATAACTTCATCACATACTGAGTTTACAGATTGGTATGGTAGTATTGGAAGTAAAACAGGACAATTATATAGTGCATCTTTATATGATATTGATAATTCAAATAGATTAGTTAATTTATTACCTGAACACGTTAAAGACGATGTTCAAAATAATCAGTTTTTTGATTTTCTTGATATGATAGGACAACAATTTGATGAAATATGGTCTTATACAACAGCAATATCTGATATTACAGATAGACAAAATGATTTATCTGAAGGTTTTTCAAAAGATTTAGTTTTCAATCTAGCAAAGTCATTGGGTTGGAATCAACAAGACGGTAAAGATTTATTAGATTTAAGTAGACTTGGGTTTGGACAAAAGCTTAGTGGTACAACGTATTCACTTTATACATCAGGTTCACTAAGTTCACCACCAGAGAGTGATGTTTCAAAAGAAATAACAAAAAGAATTATAGCTAGTATGCCTTACTTGTTGAAAGCTAAGGGTACTATAGGAGCGTTGAAAGGTATATTGAATTGTTACGGTATACCATCTTCTATTTTAAGAGTTCGTGAATACGGTGGATTACAAAAACCTAATCAAAAAGCACAATTTGAAATTGCTAGAAAGTTTACACGAGCATTGAGATTTAAAGGTGAACAATATATTCAAACAACTTGGGAAGACGATAGTAGTAGTGGTAGAAAACCAGATACAGTTGAATTTAGATTTAGAGCTGTTTCAGGTTCAGACCAAATACTTGTTCAGAAAGATACTGATTGGGCGATAAAGTTAAAAGATAATGATTCAACTGATAACTACGGTACAGTCGCATTTATGTTAACAGGTTCATTTGGATTACAAGAAGTTAGTTCATCACTATTACCAGTATTTGACGGTGAATATCATTCTGTTATGTTAAGAAAAACTAAAATTGAACCTGAGTTATTCTTATTTCCTTCTATTGAAACGACAAGTTTATTTAATCCACCTTTTATAAACGGTATATCTAATGCTGAGAATGGTGATATACAAATAGTTAGTAGTTCAAATGTAGCTAAATCTGGTACAAAAAGTTTAAGTCATATAAATACGTCATATGATGGTTCTTCATTCTCTAAATTTTACAAAAAACCATCAGACGATATAACTGATAGTATATCTGCAACAAGTGTAAGTCAAGGTGAAATATTTACGTTTTCAGCATACGCTAAAGTCTCTTCAAGTGTAGTTGATTCTGTAGGTAGATTAAGTTTATTTGAATTAGATTCAAATGAAGAAGTTGTAAATTGGGACCAAGAATTTGAATATAGTTTACAAGAAGGTGGTATAAAATCATCAGAACACGTTGGTTTAAATGAAACAGAGTGGAAACAAATAGTAGTTCAAAAAACAATAAAGTTTCCTAACACTGCAAACTTGGGTGTACGATTTGAAAATACAAAACCTCAAACAACAATTTTTTGGGATGATATATCATTAAGAAAAGTTTCAGCTAATACAGATTCTATTAATGATAATTTTAACTATGATTTATATGTTAAAAAGTATGAGGCTGGATTAGATAGAATAATACATTCTTCAAAATCAACACTTCATATAACAGGTTCAGCTTCTCAATCATACAACGCCTCGTGGACAGGTAGTGGTGATTTATTTATTGGTGGTCATACAACCGGTACATCTTCAGGAATATTTAACGCTAATAGGTTTGGTGGTTCTATGATGGAATTTAGATTATGGACTGAACCCTTAGAAGAACAATCATTTAATCTTCACGTAGGAAATCCAAAATCATTCGTTGGAAATAGTCCTTCTTCATCTTATCATAATTTAGTACGAAGATACTCATTTGATGATAATAGCGCACTATCTGATGATGATAGTGTTAGAGATGTAAGCGCAAATCAAACTACTACATTAACTGGTAGTGCTCACGGTTTTGGTGGGGAAAATACTTTTGAGAATGTAATAGATAAAACAAAAACAATTGTACCAAATTCAGGTCCGAATCGTAGAATGGCTACAAAAATTAGAATTGAAAATAATGCATTGAGTGGTAGTGGAGCCTCGTTAAGTATAAACGAAAGATTTGATGTAAGTTCAAATGATTTTTCACCACTTGATTCACCAAAGTTGGGGATATACTTCTCACCTGTTGATGTTATTAATGAAGATATTATATCATCATTTGCTAACCTTGATTTTAATAAATACTTAGGTGACCCAAGAGATGCATTCGGAGAAAGTTACTCCGGATTAACAGAAATATCTAATGAATATTTTCAAAAGTACGACTCGGGTACGCTGTCGTTTTGGGATTACATGCATATTATAAAATATTATGACCAGTCAATTTTTAAACAATTGAGAAAACTTGTCCCAGCTCGAGCAAAAACTCAAATGGGAACTTTGATTGAAGGTAATATATTTGAAAGACCAAAGTCACCAGTTCAAAGAAGTAATCCATCAGTTACACAACCGTTTTATCAAGATACTATTAATGTATCTCGATTTGTAGATACATCAGCTTATGGTGAACAAGAAAATAGCGGTTCTACAATTACTATAGAAACTGAATATCCTAATTATACAGGTAATATTGATAGTACTGCTACATTCAGAACACCATCTTTATATACATTGAATCAATCATTACATAAATATGTAAACGATGAAACACTTTACATAAATGGTTCCGCTGAGTTCGGTGGACCTAATAAAATATTTAGTGAACCAACAGGTTCAATAATATTAGACAATAGAAAATCAGAACTTAACCAACAATACAAATTTTATTATACAAGTTCAGCACATTACGCACAGAGTCAATTAACATCACTCGATAAATATGTAAACTTGTATAGTTCAAAATCCTTAGTAGAAACTGACTTAGACCCAGGTTATCAACACATAACGGCGTTGAATAACAGTTTTTATGAAGGTGTGAAAAACACAATATCAACAACAACTGACGGTGATTACCCTATTGTTATTAGAGTAACTTCACCAACAGTCGCAGTACCAACTGATTCTACTGATACAAACTTAAACATCATAGATTCGGAGTAATTAAATTGTTGAAAAACTTAGAAGATATATATTTATTTACAGTAAAGTTATATCAAATTTTAAATCTTGGAGATAAATAATGGGCTTTTTAGATAACTCAAGCATTACAGTAGATGCAATTCTTACAAAGAGAGGTCGTCAGATACTTTCACAGGGTGGTAATTTTAATATTACTAAGTTCGCACTTAGTGATGAAGAAATAGATTACACACTATATGACGTAACACATCCAGACGGTACAGATTCGTACGGTGTAGCAATAGAGAATATGTCTCTATTAGAGGCAGCACCTAATCGAAGGGCGTTTAACAGTTTTCTTGTAAATCAATCTTTAGCTGGTGTTAAAGTAAATGTTGCACAACTTAATTACTCTAACGTTGACCCATTTTCAGAAATAGCAATTTCTCCAACTACTATAGGTGGAACAGCAGAGAATTATGTTTTTACAATTGAAAACACAAACATAGTAAAATTTAAAGGAGTGCCTTCAGCTAGAACGGTTACTCAAACAGGTGTTACTGTAATAGCACAATCAATTAACCCAACTGCAACAACAACTGTTACAGTTCAAGGTGTAACTTCTGGAATAGTAAATGTAATTACTGTATCTGTAAAAGCAGATGAAGCTAGTACAGTAGCACCAGATGCTCCACAAGATGAAACTGGTGGTGAAGGCACTAGTGGCACAACTGGTGGTAGTGGTGGTGGTACAGGTGGACAAGGTAGCGGTGATTATACTGGTACTGGTGATAAATTTAATTTTTAATTTAAAGGAATAAGATATGTATAAACCCTTAACAGAAGATGATAAAATATCAGATGTAGCGATTGTTACTTCTGGTGTGTTTCAAGATGGAGCATCAAGTATAACTACGTTCCATACATCATCTACACAATACACAAATACTGGTGACTATAATGTTGATGTATATCGATATGACCCAGGAACTAACACATCAGCATCTGTTCAATTTGGTGTTGCTTATGGTCATGCTGAAGGTAGTGCTTCTTTAGGTTTACCTGGTACAGCTGGTGATAGAACTACCGCAGCAGTATTCGGTCAGTTTAACAATATGATTAACCCACCTCAAACACAAAGATTTAAATTTAGTGGTTTAGATGATGTAAAACAGTTTTACAGTTTAACATTTAATAGAGCAAGAATTAGAGAAGCATTAGAACCAGGTGGTTGGGAACTACATATTAATGATGGTAATCATACAGTTAAGTTGATTGATGACTCAAGTACTAATAAAGGTGGTAATACTGACCAAAGAAATTTTTCACCTGAATATAATATTGTTAGTGGTACTCTTGTAGGTGGAACTACAATTAAAACAACTGCTACTGATGAAGGTACGTCTATTGGTTCATACGGTTTATTTTATCCAAGTTTAGGTAATATGATATTTAATCCAATTAGATTACAAAACGCTCCGTTAAATCTAATTACAAAAAGTGGTTCTAATAGTGATGATAGAAATGCTAGATTGTTTTCTAACGCAATAAAAGAAGGTGCATATTTCTCAGCAAAAAGACAAGAAGAAATAACATCTCGTCATTTCTTTGTAAGAGCTACAGCGAAAGAGTTTAATAGTACAACAAATGAAACTTTTTATACTGAATCAGTATCAGGTGTTAAAAGAGTTGTACCTGGATTACAAAAAGACCCTAAGACTTTTATAACAACTGTTGGAATGTATAATGGTGATAATGAATTGTTAGCTATAGCAAAATTAAGTAAACCAATCATCAAATCAAAATCAAGAGAAGCTCTTATTAAAGTTAAACTTGATTTCTAAAAGGGGTAAAAAATGTCATTCAAGAAAAATCTTGAACCAGAAGATGTTTTAATATCCTCATTTGAAACACATAAAACATTCACTCTGAATGATTCTGATAGTATTGTCGGTATTTATGCTGTAGGTTTAGAAAAACCGACTGATTCAAATCTTCATAATTTTGATATCAATACAGCGGCTACTAAAACAATATCGTCAAGTATATTTTATAGTGTTCCTTCATATCAAACTATATTCAAATTATATTATAGAGATATAACACAAATGAGAGGTAATATCGATTATATTCGAGGAGTACCTTCAGCTTCAGACGCAGTTTTGTCTTACACATATACTGAACCGTTATCCACATTAGATGACACAACAAGACGAAGAACATACAAGTTACGAAGACCTTACACACGACAATTACACGACACTGCAACCGCAATTTCAGTCCCACAAAAATTATACGGTGAACGTGTACGACCTAATTCAGTAAGAATAACTGATGACAGTTCAGCTTCAACTATTATTTTACAAGATGACGGTAGAGGTAATTTATATGATACTGCATTCTCTTCAAGTTACGCAAATCATGCCGTTACAGCTCAGGGAAGTGGTAGTGTAGTTGGTAATTTCTTTTATGATGATGGTCTTGCAGTAATAACAGATACAGGTTCGTATAAAGATGTTGGAACAAATAGTGGCTCAGACGGATTTGTAATAAAATTTGATTCTACTCAAACAATATACGAAAGAGAATATGTTTGTAGAGCAGATGAAAGTGAATTTCAACACACTACAAATAATAGTATAAAACAAGGTTATAGTAGTAGCATAGCTATTTCAGGATTTAAACACTCATTAGAAGGTCATAGTATTAATGATACGTTTAATTATAATATTGTAGGTTATTCTACAAGTTCTTGGAGTACTTCTGGTTATGAGATAGGTACACAACTTATAGGAGAAGCATCACATTCAGACTTCGCAACATACGTTACAAATATAGCATTGTACAATGATGAAAACGAAATACTAGCAGTTGGTAAATTAGCAAAACCAGTTAAAAATGATAAAGAATTATCATTAGCTTTTGTTGTGAGATTTGACACAAACTAACAAAATTTTCTTTATATATATGATATTTATATATAAGGAATAAAATCGAAACCCTTTTATTCTAAAAGGTTACTTAACTTAGAACATAACAAGGAGATTTACATTGCGTAAATTTTTATTAAGCCTCTTGATGGTTATGAGTTTTGTATATTCACAAACACCTATCATTAGACTTATGCAATCAAGGGAGTATAACACACCAAAGTATTGGTGGGGAG
>ERZ1046148.1070-NODE-1070-length-14667-cov-6.860731_pt1 | contig 14667 bp, 9 predicted proteins | sample MGYA00383090_ERZ1046148 | MGnify/ENA primary metagenome ERZ1046148 (study PRJEB29581, sample SAMEA5548360) | metagenome | biome: marine; feature: coastal; material: water | depth 25 m | study: Short-term variability in the microbial, nano- and picoplankton... | reverse complement strand
GTCGAAGAGATTGAGATACCAGGCACCGGATTGGAAGAGGTAAAGGGTCTAAAGCCAGTTGAATGCTATGAGCATCTAGAGGCAGACGGACTCCCCCTACCTGAGAAATATCTCGAAGGTGGCGATGTATTGGTTGGAAAGACCAGTCCTCCAAGATTCCTTGAAGAAACAGGAGCAGGAGCATTCTTGCAGGCTCAAGAGCGCAGAGAATCATCGATGGTTATACGCCATGGTGAAATGGGCTGGGTTGACAATGTCTACGTAACTGAGTCACTAGATAGTGGCCGTTTGATACGTGTCATGGTCCGAAGCCACAAAGTTCCTGAAGTCGGAGACAAGTTCTCCAGTCGTCACGGACAGAAGGGTGTTATCGGTCGTCTAGTAGAAGAGAAGGATATGCCATTTACCAAAGACGGTGTTGTGCCTGATCTAATCATAAACCCGCACGCAATTCCTAGTAGAATGACAGTCGCTCACGTTCTTGAGATGATTGGCGGCAAGGTCGGTGCAATGGAAGGACGTTACATCGATGGAACCGCATTCCGTAATGAGAAGGAACAGAGCCTTCGTGATGCTCTAGTCCGCACAGGCTACGATTACAGCGGTCGTGAAACGATGATCAACGGTGAGACCGGTGAGATTTATCCAGCCGAGATTTTCGTCGGCTGTATCTTCTATCAAAAGTTACACCACATGGTTTCTGGAAAGATCCATGCAAGAAGCCGTGGACGTGTACAGATTCTTACTCGACAACCAACCGAGGGTCGTGCACGTCAAGGTGGATTGAGATTCGGTGAGATGGAACGTGATTGTTTAATTGCTCACGGAGCATCGATGGTAATCAAAGATCGCTTACTCGATGAGTCTGATGGAATTGACCTTTTCGTATGTGCCCAATCTGGTCACATCGCATGGTTTGACCCGAAAAGACGGACTTATGTATCACCAATACATGGAGATGGAGCCGAAGTATACAAGGTTCAGACATCATATGCATTCAAGTTACTTCTAGACGAAATGAAGAGTTTAGGAGTGGCCATGCGCCTTGAACTGGAGGACCAAAGATGAATCAAAGAAATAGCACCTTGATCCCTAAGAGGATAGCCGGTATCAGATTTAGTCTAATGGACCCTAGTGAGATACGTAAGATGTCTTCAGTCGAGGTTAAGACTGCAGATACATACAAGGATGACGGACACGCTTACCGCCAAGGTTTGATGGACCCACACATGGGTGTTATCGAACCAGGATTGGTTTGTCCTACTGATAATTGCAAGTATGATGAAAGCCCAGGTCACTTTGGTCACATACAGCTTGAATTGCCAGTAATTCACATTGGTTTTGTCAATCTAATCAAGACTTCACTAAAGGCTACCTGTAATAGTTGCAGTAAGATATTGTTGCATGACGCACCTGGAACTCACCCGTCCAATCCAGAATTATCTGAGCAGGATTATTACCGTGCACGTGTACGTGATCTAATCATTAAACACGGCGTCGGTTCTACTGAGTTCTCTAAGATCATCAAGGAAATCGAGAAGATTACCTCTGGAGCAAAGCGTGCGGTTTGTATGCACTGTGGTGAGCAACAAGGAAAGGTTATACTTGACAAACCAACTACCTTCAAAGAAAGCATACAGGCTCAAGGTGGCGGTAAAGCAACCGAGAGAAAACTGAATGCTCGTGACATACGTGAGTGGTTAGCTGGAATTCCAACTGAACATCTGATTTTCATTGGAATGGACAAGGTCAACCGTCCAGAGTGGATTGTTCTAAGGGTATTACCAGTTCCACCTATCACAGTAAGACCATCGATTACACTTGATAGTGGCGATAGATCTGAAGACGATTTGACTCACAAGTTAGTCGACGTTTTGAGAATCAATCAAAGACTTAGAGAAAACCGTGACTCCGGTGCCCCTCAACTGATTGTAGAGGATCTGTGGGAACTACTGCAATATCACATAACTACCTATTTCGATAACCAAACCAGTGGAATTCCACCGGCAAGGCATCGCTCTGGAAGGACTCTCAAGACTTTAACACAAAGACTGAAGGGTAAGGAAGGGCGTTTCCGTAGTAATCTATCTGGAAAGAGAGTAAATTTCTGTGCTCGCTCTGTAATTTCACCTGACCCATATTTGGGAATAAACGAAGTCGGAGTTCCAGTTAAAATTGCTAAGGAATTGACTGTGCCAATTAGGTCAACCACTAGAAATCGCGAGCAAATGCGACAAATGATTCTACGCGGACCTGCAGTTCACCCTGGTGTAAACTACGTAGTTCGTGGCGATAATAGAAGAATACGCATCAATGAGCGTAGTCGTCTAATCAATGCGGGCTTCCGTTGTCACAACCCAGAGTGTCTTTCTGAGTCTACTCAGAGATTCGATCTTGACACAGTTCTACCTGCGCCAAATTTCTTGCCGGGATTAGTTGTTCGTAAGTTAATCAATCGTGAAGATCCAGAATCCGGACTAGAGGACATAACTTATGTCATTGATGAAGAACAAACCATCGCAAATCTACGTGGAGAAGGTCTTGATGGGCAACCAATGGATGAAGATGACCCAAGAGCAGTTCTACATCACCGCTGGAAGTGGGAACTTGCTAACCCTGACCAACCTTATCCAGAGCATCTCGAGGTCAGTTGTCCACACTGTGGTAGCCCCGATAACGAATGGGGAGAGAGAACTCGTGTTGAAGATCGTTTAGCTACCGTTGACCTCAATGGTAATCCTAAACCAGGATTGGTTGTAGAGCGTCACCTTATTGATGGCGACGTTGCAATCTTTAACCGTCAACCATCTCTTCACAGAATGTCGATGATGGTTCACGAGATTAGAGTTGTTCAAGGACATACTTTCAAGTTTAACTTGGCGGTTTGTACACCATACAACGCTGATTTTGATGGCGATGAAATGAATCTTCACGTAATTCAATCAGAAGAAGCACGCGCTGAAGCAAAGATATTGATGCGTGTTCAGGAGAATATCCTAACTCCTAGGTATGGAGGTGCAGTTATTGGAGGAATTCACGACCACATCTCTGGAGTATATCTCTTATCTCGCCCAGGAACTATGATCAAGAAGGCCAATGGTCTTGAAATCTTAGGAAGCATAAGCTATACTGGTGAACTACCTGAGACTGTAACTGAAAACGGCGAAGATTACTTCCGTGGTTCTGATTTGATTAGTGTGGTTATACCGGATAACATCCATCTTCGCTTTAGGAGTAGATCGAATGACGATGTTGTCGTAAAGAACGGAAACGTTTCTGGAACTCTTGACAAGAGAGCGATTGGTGCTGAAGACGGCCGTCTTCTCGACGCTATTGTTCAAACCAATGGTTCAACATATGGCGCAAAGTTCCTCGATGACTTCACACGTCTATCAATCGCTGCTTGTACAAGTCTTGGATTTACTACTGGTATCGATGATGAGGATTTGCCCAGCGATGCACTAGATGAAATCGAAAAACACAATGCTGACGCTCGTGCTGAAGTAAATGTAGAACTGGAGAAGTTCGGAAAAGATGGCCGAAAATACGAGGCACGTCCTGGTAGAACACCACATGAAACTTTGGAAGAGAATATCATGGTCATATTAGACCAGGGTAAGCAACGCGCTGGTGACGTAGCAAAAGACCACCTCAATGCATCAGGTTCTACTAATGCTGCTGTGAGCATGGCGATTTCGGGAGCACGTGGTTCTATGGATAACCTGACTATGATGGCAGGTTCAATTGGACAAGCAAAGGTACGTGGTGCACGTCTTGAAAGAGGATATCAAGATCGTGTCCTATCACACTTTACTCGTGGCGGATTAGGAGCCAGAGAGCGCGGTTTCATTTCCAGTTCGTTCAAACGTGGTCTTGAACCGACAGAGTTCTTTATGCTCTCTGTTTCAGGTCGTGAATCACTGGTTGATACAGCGGTCAGAACTTCTAAGTCTGGTTACATGCAGAGGAGATTGATTAATGCAATGGACGATTTGAAGGTATATGATGACGGTCAGTTTTCGGTTAGAAATACTGCTAATAGGATTATTCAATTCTCCTATGGTGAAGATGGAATAGACCCTTGCCGTGCAGTGCATGGTTCTCCTTTCAATATTGATGTAATCGTCGATAGTGCTCTTGGCACAGATGGACCTACTAGAGCCAGCAGTGAAGTATTCATCGACGAAGAAGCACCTGTCGATATTCTTGGGGGATATGAAGATGATGAATATGGAAATGCTGATAATTCCGGAGGTGAGGCTTGATGGTTGTAAAGAGTGCAACAAAGAAGAAACTCATGGATATGCTTGTCCCTGAGGATTTTGCTCACAAGTTAGCAGATGACCGCAAGTGGGATGACGTAAAGATACTCAGTACACAACAGATTTCACAACTATGTGAGACAGATTCAGAGACTGCTGCTAAGATTCACGGTATCATAACCGGGTCTGGCAAAGCTGGTCGTAATCCTACTGGTGAAGGCGGAGGTGCATCTACTAGTGTTAGACTTCGCAGAACCACGCGTCGTCGAAGAAAGGTTCGCGTCGATCAGGAATTAGAGGATTATCAGCGTGAGAATAAACTTCTTTCATATCGTGATGAATTGATAGATGATGCTGTGTTCATCAAGTTGAAAGAAGCTAATGATAAACTCGATGCTGGATTAAATCAGAGAGTAATTCATGACCTTACTGTCGCTTGCCACGCTAGAGAAAAATCGAAACTGACCAAGCCACAAGCTGAGAAACTTATCAATGAATCAATTGTTGCTCTCGAGAGAGCTAGAATCGATCCATATGAGGCTGCTGGAATTATTACAGCACAATCGATTGGTGAGCCAGGAACTCAGATGACTATGCGTACTTTCCACTATGCTGGTGTTGCAACTGTCAACGTTACGCAAGGTTTGCCAAGAATCATTGAAATCGTCGATGCCCGTAAGGTACCAAATACTCCAACAATGATTATTCATCTCGACGAGTCTCACCGCAAGGATGCAGAAAAAGCAAGAAAACTTGCAGCAGCAATCGAGATTACTACAACCGTCAATGTTGCAGATATTGAGACAGATGTCGCCCAGCGCCGTCTTGTCTTGAAATTGAAGAAAGGTAATATGAAGCAAAAGAATATGACTGGTGCAGAGATCAAAGATAAACTTGAACGCGCTCTACGCCTCTATATTCAAGCAGATAAAGAAAAGAATCCGCGCTTGCTAACCATTATCCCAGGTATTCAGAATGAAGCAGATTTGGAAGATATGGCAGAGAACCCACCTTCTTATACCGAATTGTTACAACTTGAAGACAAGATTCGTGACTTAAGGCTCAAAGGTGTACCAAGTGTTGAAAGAGCAAACGTACAATTGGATGAAAAGACCGGAGACATGTATCTCTCGACTATTGGTTCAAATTTAGCACGTGTTTCTGACATGGAAGGTATTGACCGCGCAAGAACCTACACTAACAACATCATCGAGATTTACAATTACCTTGGTGTTGAAGCAGCACGTCAGGCGATTATCAATGAATTGCAGGCAACCCTTGATGGTGCTCGCTTGGAAGTCGATGTTCGCCACCTTTTGATGGTTGCAGATGTTATGACTAGTGAGGGAGAAGTAAGAGCGATCGGTAGACACGGTGTTTCAGGAACCAAACACTCAATCCTTGCACGTGCTGCGTTCGAAGTTACAGTCAATCACTTGTTGAAGGCCGGTATTATCGGTGAGAAGGATAACTTATCCGGAGTTGCTGAAAATATCATCGTCGGTCAACCGATTAGTCTGGGAACTGGTAGTGTCCAGTTGTATTACATCCCGGAGTGAAATTTCCAACCATGAGAAACAGAAGTGGAGAATGGAGGAATAATAATGGATTTGAGTAGACAATTAAAATTAGCAAGTGGAACCGGTAGTTTACTATTTGGTCAGAGACAAACAGAGGATGCATGTGGTCGAGGTGATGCAAAGTGTATTATCGTCGCCGCTAATTGCCCGGCGGACTATATCACGGCAATTAGAGCCCGCCATCCTGAGGTTACAATGCATCAAACTACAATGGTTAACCGTGAACTCGGTGTAGCCTGTGGTAAGCCATTCAGTATCTCTACAGTATGTATTCTAGATGCTGGAACAAGTAATCTACTGACACTTGATGCTAACGTTGAATGACCAAGTGCTAAGGGCTGCAAGCCTAACGCATCGTCATGGGCTCAGACCTAGTCGCACTGTTTCACAGTCTCGGCTTCGTTTTAGACAAAGAAGGTACTCCGCGTATAAGTCCAGGGATTATCCAATGGGTTGCTCGCATAGATACTACATCTGAAGTATTAATCAACGGCTGTGATGTCGGTAGTGAAATATGGTCCACTGGAAGTGGTTTTGCACCTTTGGATATGGCAGCCTTTGAAACATGGTCTTATGATCTACCAGCAGGTAAGCATCTTTTGATAGCTGAGCGAGATATCTCATTTAATCTAGAGGATTTGCCAATCCGTTTACATAGGAATGTAGTTGTTTGGACTAAAGATGATCTCTCACGTGTTGTTGGTAAAGCGCATCTTGAGGGAAGATTGCAAGTTGAAACAATCGAGGATAAAGTTAACGAGGAACCACAACTCACTATTGATCCATTTCATCCCTTAGATGGAGATGGGCCATTTTTCCTCACTGACAGTTATGGTTTAGATGAACTTAGTGAGCAAGGGTTAGATACAATCTCTTCAAGTCCAGTATTGATTTCTGGAATAGCCCACCTAGTTACTGCTATTATTCGTGGTCCTGAAGAAGAAGAAGAAATAAAGCGTATTATTCTTGATTTTGGCATTCATACTCTCGCAGAAGAACTTTCCCTTCTTAATTATCAGCCACGCATTAAGACTATTGTTCCAGAATCAAGCAGTATTTTGGATATTTCAAAACTGCTCTCACAGAGAAGATCTACCCCTTCGAAAGGAGGGGGGGAACTACTGCGTTGGTGGAGAGTCGTTCCGGAATCAATTAATGTCATAGAAAAACCAGTAATTGCTCCGGGTCGTAGGGGCATTGACCCACTTGGTGGCAATTGGATTCTGAATTTAGCGACAGGAAAATTACTACGCAGACAACCTGACAATTAGAGGAAGGATTCATCACCATCGAATAACAGAGGGCTATTTATGCGAATCAAGATGGCTGCCATGGTTATCGTTTTGATATTCTCTTCATTGCAGTTAGCAATAATCGAAGAGCATCCACATGATCTAATAAACAGTGAAAATGTTGATTTTGCAGACTCAGAGCCAGTTAATTTGGTTACAGCAAGTACTTCAAAAAATATCTATGGCCAAGGGATTGCTAAACTCAATAATGGTTGGGTTGTTGCTGGTGATCTCAATACTTCTGCACAATTCGGTAATTATCAAGTTGTAGCCAATAGTCCAAATGATTTCCCACAATACAACATCAGACCCGATCTATTTGTGTCTCATCTCGGCAGTAATGGACAATGGGCTTGGGCTAGTTCGCCAGATGCTAGCTCAGGTTTGACCATCTTTTCCGCACTTACAAGTGGACCAAACAATGAGGTCTATGTCATTGGAGAGTTTTTGGGGGCTGTCGATTTTGGAACTCATAGAATCTCCGATGGTTCTTCTAGCATGGATATGTTCATCGCAAAATTGGATTCACAAGGAAATTGGCAATGGGCGATTGGATTTGAAACTACTTCAGAATCAGGTAATTCACAAGCAGAGGGGGTGTCAGTCGCACCAAATGGTGATGTAGTTGTCACAGGAACACATACTGGTTTGACCGATATGGGTGGAATTGAGGTTAATGCCTCTGATGCTGAGGTGTTTCTAGTACGGATTGATTCGAGTGGAAATACACTCTGGGCTCGTAACGCTGGAGGACTAGGGAGCGAAACCGCAACAGATGTTATTGTTGATTCAACCGATAAAATATGGCAACTGAGTTATACACGTGATACATTCACTGTAGACGGTTTAACTCACGAAGCGATTGGTGCTGTTGACATGGTTCTAACTGGATACAATACTAACGGTGTCGCAATATCCCTCTCAGCAATCAAGGGAGGTTCCTCAACCGAAATAATTGCAGGTTTTTCAATGGCAATGGATGCCAGTAATACACTCTATATTTCTGGTATCTTCACAGGTACTGCTAATGGCCCCGGCTTCAGTATGACATCATTAGGAGGTCAAGACATATTTGTGGCTAAAGTTTCAAGTTCTGGCTCATATGTCTGGGCTAAATCAACTGGAACTACTAACGATGATAGTGTGGAAGATATTGCAGCTTTTGCTAATGGGGATGTTTTCATTAGTGGCTCATTTGGAACACGTCTGGATGTCGGCGATGATTCGGTCACTTCATCGGGTTACAATGATGCTTATGCTGCACATATTACTGGCGATGGCGACTGGGAGTGGGTTGAAGCGATAGGTGGTAGCGGCTACGAATATTCTTTTGGCATAGCGGCTAGCGATCAGAATAAAATAGCGATCACTGGTGGTTTTGCTGATACAGTAAACAAAGGTAGTAGCACTATTTCTAGCACTTCATCTCTCGATTTATTCGTTTGGGAGATAGATCCAATTCTGAATAAAGATAGTGATGGTGATGGGATAATAGACATTGATGATAATTGCCTTGATGTTCCAAATTACCTTCAATTGGATGCAGATCTTGACGGAATTGGTGATGAATGTGATAGCGATGATGATAATGATGGCATTACTGATAATTCAGGTGATGACTGCCCACGGGGTGAAATTGTCAACTGGGTTAGCGACAGAACTAATGATTTTGATTTTGATGGTTGTAATGACCTATTAGAGGATGAAGACGATGATAATGATGGCATCCCCGATGTCGATGATAGTTGTATCAATACTGTATTTAGTCCACCACGGGGTTGGTGGCAACCAACCTCAACATCTGATTTAGATGGTGATGGTTGCCGTGATGCAGATGAAGATGATAATGATGATGGAGATGGCTTTGTTGATTCGGCAGATAATTGCCCATTACAATTCGGTACTTCGAATGTCACCGGTATGGTGGGATGTCCTGATAGCGATGGTGATGGCTTAGCAGATTCAAACGATGATTGTCCGAATATCGTGGGTAATTCAACCTACGAACAAACTGGTTGTCCTGACTCTGATGGTGATGGCTGGCCTGATTCTCTTGAACCATCAACATTCATAGACGATCCTAGCCAATGGTCCGACCAAGATGGCGATGGATATGGTGACAACCAAGACGGTGACCAATCTGATGATTGCCCGGAAGTCGCAGGTACCTCAAGCAACGGCCGCTTGGGTTGTATAGATTTAGACGGTGATGGCTGGTCTGGAGAATCTGGATCATATACTATTGAAAACGGTGCGGATTACAATGACTCTGATGCAACGCAGTGGTCTGATTATGACAGGGATGGTTTTGGTGATAATTGGGCTAATAATTCCTGGACTGATCGCAATCCGACTTGGCCAGGTGAATATAGGTCTGATGCTAATAATCAGGATTCATGTCCAACAAAGTACGGCAATTCATCGGAAGCAGGTATAATCGGTTGTCCTGATTCAGATGGTGATGGATGGGCTGATTCAATAGATGGCTCTCCTCTGGATGCGCAATATCATCTAGACACAGATGGTGATACTGTCCCTGATGAATTAGATGATTGCCTGAGTATTCCCGGTAATTCTACTAAAGACAGAGTTGGTTGTCCTGATTCAGATGGTGATGGCTATTCCAATCCAACAACTACACACACCTATTCAGAAGGTGCTGACCGCTTCTCCAGTGATGCCACTGAGTGGGTCGATAGTGATGACGACTTTGTGGGTGACAATAGTGATGATTGTCCAAATGATTTTGGTGAATCCATTCTTGAAGGCTATGTGGCTTGTCCAGAATCAATGTTACCTAAACCTGAAAATAGCGCTAAAGATAGTAATGTAATTCAAGATGATGTTAGTAACTCAGAGGGATTGTCTAATGGCGTATGGGGTGGTATTGGAGCAGGTATTATTTTGTTACTAGCCCTAGTTGGTGTGATATTGCTTAAGGGACGTTCTCGCAGCAGTAATGATGTCCAGTGGAATAGCGAAACACCGCAATGGGCAGTTGATTCGATGCAATTAAGCCAGAATACTGCCCAAATGACAACCGCCCAATATCAACAACCTCAAACTGTTGCACATCAAACACAACCGGTTACTTACCAGACACAGCAACCAGAAACGGTTGCATATCAAGCACAACAACCTGTGATGATGCCTGCTCAACCATTATATCAACAGTCAGCATATGCTCCAACTAACCAAATGCAAGGGACAATTAGAGTAGATGGCAATGAGTGGTTAGAATATCCTGCAGCAAGTGGTGCTCATTATGTCAGAGATGTAAACACCGGACAATGGGTTCGAAAGATTTGATTACGATGTCGATTGAAGTAACAGTTCTAGGTACTGCTCAAGACGGTGGATACCCTCAGGTTGGTTGCTTTAGGCCATGTTGTGAGGTTCCAAGAGCTGACCATAGTCTAGTACGTTTCCCAGTGGCCTTGGGGATAATCGATGAAGATGGTAATCAGCATTTGATAGAAGCGAGTCGTACTATGGGTGATCAATTAGAATTATGGCATTCCAATGGCCTGGGACGTGGTAATCTTGTATCACTGAGTATCACTCATGCTCATCTTGGACATATCGATGGATTGGGACTTTTTGGACGTGAAGTTATGGCGGTAAATGAATTGTCACTAAATTGTAGTGAATCACTGCATGGAGTTATAAAATCTACACCGACTTGGAATCTTCTTTTGGAAAATCAAGTTCTAATGCCTCGTATCTGGCAAGAAAAAACCCCATTTTCACCTTCTGAAAATTGTGGTTTTACTATAACTCCAGTCCCTGTACCCCATCGTAATGAGCTATCTGATAATCATGCATTGGTGATAGAAGGTAATTCTAAACGTCTACTATTCATGCCTGATCATGATACATGGGAAGAAACTCTAGCAGGGATTACAATCCGTGATTGGTTATCCAATCTCAACGTTGATATTGCTTTAATCGATGGTACATTTTGGTGTGAAAATGAATTACCACATCGAGATATGCGAGTTATTCCCCATCCCACTGTTAAGGAAACATTGGGATTATTGGGTGAAGCGAGAGATGGAGACCCAGATCTATACTTCACTCATCTCAATCACACCAACCCTCTGCAACAACCAGGTCCTCAAAGGGATGAAGTCATTGCACTAGGATGGAATATCCTCGAACAAGGCCAGGTCTTCACTCTCTGACAAGGGCTTAATTTCAAGCTAATCTAAATGGGTTTGGAGGGCTTTGAAACCCTCTCGGTTATTAGTAAAACAAGTGTAGGTGTAATAGCTGAACTCAGAGTAATTTCTACCGTATCTTAGTCGATTCATCAAACGCAATAGCGGATGAATTATCAGTAGTTTCATCTCCCTAAAAACCGTCTTCTTCAAACCTTGATTGTTATACCAATTGTAGCGAATAACATCATTCGAGAGATGAGACAGAAGTTCGTCCTTAATCTCAAAACCTTCTGATTTCAATAGAAATCTAAATGTTGAAGGTGTGTAGATATTGATATGACCAATTTTCAGATAATCATCCATATATCGATCTACTTTTGGAGAATAGTCGAGAGGTATTTCAAATACTTGGTTTCGACTTATTCGTTGTAATTCACGTAATAATACGCGCGGATGTTCAACATGTTCGACCACATGAGAACAGTAAACTAAGTCGAAATAATCATCGGGATAAGGGATGACGTAACCATTGAATTTTTTAACCTCTTTCAGTTTTTCAAGTTCCCTATTTTTTATTTGAGTAATTCCACTGTCGGATATTTCAAGAGCATATAGTTCACTACAAAAATCAGATTTATTTAGGAATTTTAGGATGCTTCCCTCTCCTGCACCGCATTCCAGGACTTTCTCATAACTCTGACCCCTGCATACACTTTCGATATTGTTCGCTTTGACCTTAGCTCCAGTCTCTCGCCAACCGGTCAACGAATCATCGTAGTATTCGTCATAAGCAGACTGGAGAGCCGTGCCAACATCCTCACTCTCATCTTTTCCCATTTACAATTCCAGCTCAGGTCTTAGACCAATCTATTTGTTCGCTTTCGCTCTGCTACAAAAAGACTCGCAAATATTACGACTTCAATTTCTATTTTTACGACTTCTGAAATCTGTGATTAGGCGTTGGGTACAGATTCATTGTTGTTATATTGAATCAATACTGATTGATCGATGTTAATATAATCTTGACCATCATCATAGTTAATTCTTAATTCATGAATTTCGAACGTGTTAAAGTGAATGGTTTTCCAATTCACAAAATCGCCTTCATTTACGCGACCATTTCTACTTTGACAAGCCTCTTCCTGTTGGTCAAAGAGTCCCCAATTGAAATCTACTTCGCGCCCGCCTCCAATATTTTCGATTAAGACTGGATTCTCCACAGTAGAATCGATTAGAATTGATGAAGGCCATGCGCCTCCATTGTCTGGAATTGGATTGAAAGATAATGGCTTGGGGTTATAGGTATTTGATTCAGACCATTGTATTGTCAGTTCTATGCGAATTGTTATTGCGATACTTTCTTGCTGATTTTTTTCATCGATTGCATAGGCGATAATTTCGTAAATTCCATGATTTGTAAATTCAACCGTAATTGCAGACTCGGAATTAGGATTAATTGTAATTGGTGAACTTCCATCCATAAGGTCGACTCCAAATATGACTAATACTTCACTCGATTTTGAGTTGGAAAAATCAAATTCTAGTAATACATTAGTTGTTGAAACAAGTTCACCATCGACGTGTGATTCAACAATTGTACCATTGGTTTTTTCATACTGGACTACCAGTGTCAACCCCAATTCATCTTGTGTGTTAGATGTGCATCCTGCAAGAACACTAGACATTAACAAAATGGCCAGCATGGTTGTTCGCATCTGCCACACAGCACTTGGATTACAAATTGGGATATAAGTGAACTGGATAGTTGTTTTATTCAACTGATATTGTCTTTAGGTTTGACTAATACTTTGATAATTGTTTGCACTATTGCTACGCTTCCAAAGGTTATTGCGGCAACTAGAGCAATCATTGAGCCACTACCTGTTTCTAACTCAGCCGAGTAATAAAGTCCCAACATCACGGAGCTAAAGCCAAATATCTGAGTCCAGATCATACAGGAACGGAAACTTCGACCAACCAATTGTGCAGTTGCTGCTGGAGTCACCAACAATGCTGTGACAAGTAGGGTTCCTACTACTTGTACCATGCTTACCACAACTGCTGCTGTGATAATGCTGAACCAAAGACCAATGCTGCGAACAGGTAGTCCTTGGATGCGAGCAGCAAGTGGATCAATAGTAGTTGCAAGTAATCCCGAATACATCATGCCCAGGGAAATAAGAGAAATTATGCATATTATCGCAATCAAATCAAGACTTTGCTCGTCTATTAACAGTAGATTGCCAAAAAGATATCCCTCAATATCAGTCGTTATTCCTCCACCATTGATTTCAATCGTTCCATAAAATGGTATATCAAAAACCATATCTAATCTAAGAATTACTAAACCTAGAGCAAGCATTCCAGTGAGGAATATCGCAATAGAAGCATCACCAGTCAATATTTCCCTAGTCTGCATCTCATGGATTAGAACTGCTGCGATTACGCTGAATAATAATGCATACCAAAGTGGAGCAGCCGCACCTAATACGACCCCTACTGCGACCCCACCAAATGATACGTGCGCTAGACCGTCTCCAATAAGTGCAAGATTTCTAATAAGTAAAAATGAGCCAAGAAAACCAGCGACAATAGTTACCATTATCGCAGCAATTAATGCGCGTTGGAATAATTCCATAGTGAAGAAGTAAGGAAATATATCTCCTGGGATTAAGGGAGCAATTGATTCCAAAACCGGTGCGGTTTTTTCCAATAAAATAGTCCCGAGACCCATCACTCTTCCTCCTTGTTTGTTTCATGGTGATGTTCATCTCCGGAGTGTATATCATCATGAACATGCGCAATTCCGCGTAAATTAGCCAGACTTGTTAAATCGGGGAAGTTATCATTATCTCCGTCATACCTTATTGTTTCTTCAAGGTAAATCATTCGATGAGCAGTCTGACGAATCGCAGTAATATCATGTGAGATCATTACAATGGTCTTATTTTTATCATGACAAAGATCATCCAATAATTTCAAAAGCGAATTTCTCGAATTACGATCAATACCTACAAGTGGCTCATCAAGTAATATCAATTCTGCATCAGAGGCTAATGCTCTAGCTATGACCGCTCGCTGGCGTTGTCCTCCAGAAAGGCGTGAGACATCTACATTTGCAACATCTTGAAGCCCAACCATCTCAATTGCTTGTTGAACTTTCTGGCGTCGCTTATTTCCTCCGAAAATAAGCATATTTTGCAAATTAAGCGTACCCAACCTTACCAGTTCACGTACAGTAATTCTCACGTGCTTAGGTAGATTTGCTGCGGCTTGTGAGACCCATCCAATTCGTCCAAGAATCTTTCTTGACATTGGCTTTTGCCCATATATCTCAATAGTTCCCTTATGTGCTTTCAATACACCAATT
>ERZ1046148.1065-NODE-1065-length-14692-cov-14.907631_pt1 | contig 14692 bp, 8 predicted proteins | sample MGYA00383090_ERZ1046148 | MGnify/ENA primary metagenome ERZ1046148 (study PRJEB29581, sample SAMEA5548360) | metagenome | biome: marine; feature: coastal; material: water | depth 25 m | study: Short-term variability in the microbial, nano- and picoplankton... | reverse complement strand
TACTCATCTACTTATATTCAACACTGATAATGATAGAATAGAAAGATACGATGGAGTTAATTGGGTAGGAGAGACTGGTAATAATATTTATACTGCTGATGGTACTTTAACTGAAGATAGAACGGTTGATTTAGATGGAAATGATTTAGAGATAACAGGCAATAGAAACAGCCTACTTTTAAAGAGTACAAACACACTTTTAGGATATACAGATACAAGCTCAAACCTTGTTCAATATTTAAACATGAATACTAATGATATTCAGTTTGGCGTTAATGTTGATTTTGAAGTAAGAAACATTAACAACACTTCTCAAAAGCCTTTACTTGTTTCAGCTAACACAGACTATACTTTAAAAGTAGAAACAATAGGTGTTACATTAGGTAATCCAACAAATGACGCTATTTTTGTAAATGCTGGAAGTTATGGATTAATAAGAAATGGTACTTATAGACATAGGGTAAACGATACTAAGACATATATGGGGAATAAAACTGTTATCTCTCCAACTTACACAGAGTCATTCATAGGAAGCGAAGATATATCTTTACAAGGAGAGACTCTTATAGATGATAATTTAACTGTAACTGGAGCTACTATATTACAAGGTGGAACTGCTACTATATCAGGTGGAGATACTAAGACTGATGCAGCTTTATTGATTACTCAAGGAGAAGCTATATACGGTAAGAGTGGTACTTTTGCTAGGAATATGATGAAGTGGGATACTGGTGGTGACATTGAAATAGGTCAAACTGGTACTACTTTAATATCTGGTATAGACTTAATTCCTGGAGATGCTGGTGAGGCTAAGGTTAATGGTGATAAGATATTAACTGAAACTAATCCTTCTGTAACTGGTGATATTACTATAACTGGTAATGTTGATGGTAGAGATGTAGCTACTGATGGTGATAAATTAGACCAAATAAAGCCAGGTGGTACAGTAGGAACATTTGGAACACAATTAACAGGTGCTATGAGGATTAGATGTACCTCTCCTTTTCTAGCTGATAGTGCTCGTATGTTCCAAGTAAGTATAGATGTATATTGTGGATATGAGATAAAGAATTATGTCGTAGGTGGATATCTATACCCGACAACTAATAACTGGCTAAATACAACTTGTATATATACTGGTAATGATACTAATACTCAAGATGTTCAAGTAGGTAGAGATGCTAGTGGATATGCTTATATAAGTATAGCAACAGATAGTTATACAGGAGTTAGAGTTCATAGTATGACTAAAGGATTTAAAACCACTGCTGCACAAACTCACGAAGAGTGGACAGTAACAAGTGATTTAACTCTACCTAATCCTGGGCCTGCAGTAACTTTAAGTACAGTATGGAATAGCACTAATGATGGTACAGGTTCTGGACTTGACGCTGATAAATTAGATGGACAAGAGGGTTCTTATTATTCAGATTTTAATAATTTAACTAATGTTCCAACAATTAGTTCAACTGATACCTTTGTGTCAAGCGGTTCATTTAATAACACCACGAAGAATGTAACACTTACAATGAATGATGCTAGTACAGTAGATGTGGATTTATCCAATCTAGATGATGATACTATATATACTGCAGATGGTGCGTTAACAGGGGATAGAGTTGTAGATTTAGCTGGTAGTAATTTAAGTACTTCAGATACGTCTAACGCTGGTACCGCAAAGATCGTATTAGATAGTGGAGAAGCGTTTGTAGTAGATAGAACGTTTAACGGATACACAGCTAACTTTCAAAGTAGTGGTGTTACTCATACATCACTAGGAGATAGTATATCAGCATTTGGTTCAAACACTCTTCGTTTTGGATCTTCTAGTGGAGATAATGGTCTTGTAGTTCAGGGAGATAGAGTTAGGTATTTTACCACTGTAGACTCTGCTGGTGATATTCATGACATTCATGCTGAAAAGTTTGCAGTATTTGGGGACGGGTTTTCATCCCCTGCTAATAGTTACTTTTCAGTTGGAAGCTTTACTAGAATTGGTAGCGAGGATATAAGTTTACAAGGTGATACTTTATTGAATGCTGAAGTAAGTATGCCAAATATACCAACAGTATCTGCGGGGGTTTCTAGTGGAGATGTTTGGAGCCAAAATGGCACACTTAAGATAGGAAGCCCTTCTGATAACTTTACTGTAACTAGTACTGCAGTAACCTTAACAGTTGATTCTGACACTACTGAATTAGCTAAGGTTCTTGCATTATCTAATGATATAACAATTGCTGCTCCAACAGGTACACCAAATGACAATCAAGAGCTATGGTTTAGAATACTTGATAACGGTACCTCAAGAAGTATTACACTAAATAGTGTATTTGAAGACTATACAGGTAATTTTCCTACTGCTACAACAGTAAGTAAAAAATTAATATTTTCTTCAAGGTACGATGCTGATAACGCAAAATGGAATATATTAGACTGGAAGGTCCAACCATAAATTAATAATAATAATAGATATGAGTTTATTAGATGTAACTACAAATAGTACCCCTGAAAAGGGTGTAACATACTCAAAAATAATAACTATAGGTGACTCCTCAGAAATAGATTCTGTGCCAAATGATACTTACTTTTATAACATGGGTGACGACTTACCTTATTATAAAAGTGATCTTGGTTTGGTTACCGGATTATATTCTAATATTACTAAGAACCCTAATGTATTTTCTGTTACAACTATATCCAGTCTACAGGTTAATCCACTGCTTTCTGACATGCAATTAATCCTTAGTCAAGATTCAGTTATAACTATGGGAGCTCCTTTAAACACTCCTCATGAAGGCAGTAAATTTACGATTAGATTAAAAGACAATGGTACTTCTAGAACAATAGTATGGGACACTATATTTAGAGGTGTTTATTCTCCTCTACCTACTAAAACAATACCTAATAAAACATTATATATAGATCTAGTTTATAATAGTACGGACAGTAAGTGGGATGTATTATCTCCTAAAACTAATGTAGATATTTTTACAGCTAGAACAAGTGGATATACATCCGCAACCTCAGGTACTGATAAAGAAATAGGAGGTGGTACTATATTACTAGAGGCTCAATCTTTGTCTACTGACGGTAGCTGGATTGATCTTAATTTTTTTGGTAGTACAGCTAGTAACACAGACTTTAAAGATATAAAGTTAAAATTTGGGTCTACTATAATTGCAAGAAATCTTGTGGTATCTGCACCTAATGGACTAGACTTTAGTATAAAAGCCAAGTGTGTTAGAGCCTCAAATACTGAATTAAAGTGCTTTACTGAATTACTATTTGATGGAGAGTCGGTAGAGTCTAAATATACCTCTATAACAGGGCTTGATTTAGACGGAGCAGATAATACATTTCAGATAACAGCATCTATGTCCAGTGCTGGAGATGTTACAACACAATTTTTTACAGGAACTATAACTAACTTTTAATATGGCAGCAACACTAGTAACAACAGGAGTACCTCAAGAAGTAGGGGTTAGATATACTTACATAACAGATGTAGAGGCAGATTGGGCGAGTGTTCCCATCAGCACATACTTTTATGACTTGGAAACAAAGCTTCCTTATTACAAAAATGCAGATAGTGAAGTATTAAATATATTTAATTCGGGCGGCGGAGATTCAATCTATACTGCAGATGGTACACTAACAGGGAATAGAACAGTTGATTTAGACGGGAATAGTTTAAGCTTCGACAATGGAGTTAATGGTACCGTTATAGTAGAAGGAAACTCTAATACGACTCAGAACATACTTGAATTAAATGGTGGGACAAACGCTTTTGGTACGGGTGCAGTTACGGTTGGTACTTATGGAAATGTAGAAGTCAAAGGAACAAATTCAGCAGGTAACTTTAAAGTCCTGACAATGTTAGGAAATGAATACTTTACTCTTGACGGTAACGGTAATAATTCGACTTTAAGAACAAAGGCTTTTGATATTGGAACAAGCGCAACAACGGGATATAAAATGTCACACGATTCAGGAATACATCAATTTATTAGAGGTGGAGTTGTAGGTGCTTACTTTAATCTTCCTAGTTCTTCAATTCAATTTTGGGAGGCAGGAATGACAAGTAAAAAGTTTATTGTTGGTGGTTCTGCATTAGTAGGAAGTGAAGAAATATCTCTACAGGGTTCAACACTAATATCTAAAAAATTAGAATTATCTACTACAACAGATGGCTTCTTAATGCCTCGTTTGACAACTGCTCAGAAAATTGCTATATCATCACCAGATACTAATCTAATGGTATTTGATACTGATCTTGGTACTATTGAAAGGTATGACGGATTTAATTGGGTAACTCAATCAGGTACTGGAGCACTAGGTATATCAGGAGCAGCCGGAGATTATACTTATTACCCTGACTACAATACAGCTATCGCAGCCGCATCTTCAGGAGACACTATAGAGCAGTTTGGTAACATTGTAGAAACAGCTGCAGTTACTGTTAGTATAACTAAAGATATAACTATCAACATGAATGGTTATAGCTACACTTTAGATAATGCAGGTACTGATAGAGCATTTACTATAACAGGTATATCACTATCAGATATAAAAATATTAAACGGTACAATAAATAGAATAAACGGTACTGGAGGCGGTTTGTTAAATACATCTAGTGTAACAGTAACAGATAAACCTACTCTTAGTTTAGAAGGAACGACATTGTATTGTGATCTTGCTGGTACTGGAACATTACTTCATGTATTTAATAGATATACAGTAAGTGGAGGATTATTTAAGGGACCTGGAGATTTATTACTAGATACTGATTCTACGTTAACTAACTTTACTTATAATGGTAGTGGTACAGTAAGAGCGTTTAGAACGGGTGTAAACATAAATAATGGTTATATATATAGTTCAGATTCTTTGGCAATGGCTGTTGCTTCTGGTGCTGAAGCATCTAATTTAACTATAGAAACTTCGGGATTAGGTATAAACAACAGTGGTAAAATAGTTAATTGTAATGTACATTCAACGGGAGGTGTTGCAATTACTTCTAGTACTGCCGGTAATATTCACGGTGTGTTTAATTGTGTAGGTCACTCAGACACATCTTATGGTATTCAAATATCTGAAGGAAAGTGCTATAACTCGGTAGGTCGTTCTACAGCTAATTATGGCATATTTACTGATCTTAGAAACAACCCGCAAATAGTAAATTGTGTTGGTTGGTCAAGTGCTGCTTCAGGTATTTACTGCCATAGTAGTGGTAGTTCTGGTAAGTTTGTTAATTGTTACGCTGAGTCTGAGCTAGATACAACATCTGGACATGCTTTTGGTATGCAAGGAGGAACAACAAAATTTATAAATTGTACAGGCAAAGTTAAGAATTCTGGAGCATATGGTATTAACGGATCAAGTGCTACTGCAAGTATAGTAAACTTTTCAGGTATAGGAATGGCATCGTTGTTTAATGGTGTAACCAATGCACAAATAGAAACTACAGACGCATATGGTAATGTTTTAGTAGTATAGTAATAATTAACAATTAAATAATAGTAACATGAACGCAAAAATTTACGAGTACGGAATGGCACCTAGTGGGCTAGCTAAAAGATTAGTTAGAGATGCAGTATTAATTCAGGAAGAAACTGATGCAAACCCTAACCCAAGTGTAATAGTACACCTTAGATTACAGACTTATACTGTAGTAGAAGGAGAGACTATAGTGGTAACTGATCATACTGCTGGGTATAAAGTAACTAAAGGAGAGATATCTAGAGATGTTAATGGAGATGTTCTACTTAAGAATGATTTAAACGGAGATCCTGTATTTGAAGAGGATGGAATTACTAGAGCAGAGAGAGATAACGCTTATGAAAATATTATAGCTTACCAAGGTATGGATGTAGAATCTGATGCTATATTAGATGCTGGAATTAAAGAGTATTACTTAATAGATTAAGTAAGACATTATTTAAGTATATGATTTAGCCTTGAGTTTAAGGATCTAAATCATATACTTATACACATAAACTAGATAAAATGGCAAACAGAATAAACGCAGGATCAATGATTCCTAGGGATGCTTACGGTAATCCAACAAAACCTACAGGCCTAAAATTAAAGAGCGCAAAAAGAGGGCTACTTAATAAAAACACTAATATTGGTGCAACTGGTGCTTACGGTGGTAGTGCTAGAACTAATGCTATGAATCGTGTTTCAGGTCTGCAGGAAGTTGAAAAGCCGGAGTTTACTAAGACTAATATGGGTATTGAGTTTAATACTCCAGGTAAGGGGGTTGACCAAACTACTAGTAAAGATCCTTTTAACAGTAATCTTGATGTTGGTAAAGTTCTTACTAACGCAGGTGCTGATATTGCTCAAGGAGTCGGTGAAGAAGCCATTAAAAATGTAGGTAAGAATATTATAGCAAAGAGAGCAGGAAAGGTTGCAGCAAAAGAAGCAGCAAAAAAAGCAGCAGAGATAGGAGGAAGATCAGCATTAGCAGGAGCAGGAGCAGTAGGTTCAGGAACCTCAGCAGCACTAAGCTCAGGAACTTCAGCAGCTTTAAATACAGCAGCTACAGCAGCTACAACAGCTGGTACAGTAAGTACAGGAGTAGCAGCAGGAGCAAAAGCAGTAGAAACTGGGGCGAAGGTAGCAGGTGCTGGAGCAAACGCAGGTAAGGTTGGATCAAGTATTAAATCAGCTTTAAGTTCTCCAGCCGCTATAAATGCCTTAAGTATGGCAGGTGTAGGTGTTGTTGCTGCGGCAGGTAAATCTTTTGGTAATACAAAGATAAAGAACAAAAAAGAAGATGCAGGTTACTCTTTAAGGGGAGCATCAAAAGGGGCTAATATAGGAGCATCGCTAGGATCTTTTATACCAGTACCAGGAGGTACTTTTATTGGGGCCGGTATTGGTGCAGGTATTGGTGCTATCACTGGTGCTATTAAAGGTAAAAAAGAAATGAAGAAAAGAAAGAAGCAAGAAAGAATAGATGAAAGAGAGAGACTTGCTTACAATAAAAAGATTAAAGGTATAAAAAGAAGAGAACTAGGTAAAGCTGCTGACATTGATTCTTATAGAAGTTTGATTAGCGACGTAGGTCGATATAATAATGGAGGAAGTATAAGATTTAAAAAGGGAGGAATATTAAAGTACTCAGAATTAAATATTAAAGAAGGTATGACTTACTTAAACTCTTTAGTAGAGCCTGAAGAAAAAGAAGAGTCAAAAATATTTAGACTACATAAAGGTGGTCATATTAAATTAAAGGCTAAGAAAGGTAAAAAGTTATATAAGAGAGGAGGTAAAGTATCTAAAGGCCACTCAGGTTGTGGATGCTCTTCTTGTATGAAATCTATGAAAGAAGGCGGAACTCCTAAGTTTAGAAGAGGAGGCAAGCTAGATGTTGCTAAACAAAACGTTATACTTGATGGACCAAGCCACGATCAGAAAAACAACACTGGTGTAGCAGGTGATAAAGGTCTTCCAATTGTAAAGAACGGAGAGAAGGTAGCAGAAATAGAATCTAATGAGTTAGTACTAAATGCATCAGCTTCTAAAAAGATAGAGGCGCTTAAAATAAAGATTAAATCCGGTGATGATAAAGCAAAAGAAGAACTAGCTGATTTATTGCAAAAAGAGCTTGGAGAAAATACTTATGACTATAACGAGTCTTTATAATGAAGTTATTTCCTATAAACATAAAAGACGAAGAATTTAAAGTAGCTGTTGCAGATACAGATGAAACACGGGCTAAAGGTGTGTCTGGCTTAAAAAGAATAGGGGTTAACAAAGGAATGTTATTTATATTCTCTGAGGCGGTAAGGATGCGCATGATAATGGCAGGAGTTAATTTTGGGATAGACTTTATATTTATAAATAACGATTGGGAGATCTTACAGCTAGGCTCTCTTAAACAAGGAGAGAACAATAGCATAACAGCAAATCAAGAATATCCAATGGTACTGGAATTAAAAGAAGGTACTATAGAAAGACTTGGACTATCAGTAGGACTAAGCCTTGATCCTTCAAAAGAACTTTTAACACACTTTAAAGGAGTTAAAAGTTTTAAGACCGGTGGTAGGTTTGAAATGGTAGGAGATAAAGTTTACCAGATAAAGGTAGATGATATTGTGCCAGAGAAGGGGAGATTACAACTACTAAATGATTCAGGAGAAGTAGTAGCTAACTTAGATTCAGGAGTTAGAATATTCAGCAGAGAACACACAAAACAATTAATAGATAAATTTAAGTCAGGTAATAAATCTGGTTTAGTAGATTCTATGATAGAAATACTTGATATTCAAGATGGACAAAAACAAGAATTTGTAAGTAAATAATTTATACAGAAAATCATGACGGAAAAAGACGCTTTACAATTAATAGCTAGCACTAACCAAAAAGCTAACGAAACACCACTAGCAACCCATACTTCTGGGGCAGTCACTTATATTATATATGGAGCAATAGGTGTAGGTCCTATTACAGGTTACACTGTAAAGAAAGTAACTACTATAACAGATAGTACAACTATTGATGTTGGATTTTTACCTAACAGTCTTAGAGTATCTGGGGCTAACGGGTCAGGTGCTAATGTAGATTTAAGGGATCTAACCACTGCAGTATTGTTACTACAAGACTCTTCGATTATTTACGGTTAATAAACACAACATGGCTAAGATACAATTTGATCCGTTATTAAATAAATTAGAGTTTGCGGATACTCTTACAGATCAACAAGAAATAATAGATAATATATCAAGCGACTTACAAGGTTATTATGCTTTACTTTCTAATTTTTATTTTACAGGTGGTCAAGCAACTGAAACAATTATAACTACTGAACAAACTAATATTTGGCAAGATATTCAACTAACTATTGATGCACAAGGTACTTTTGATAACCGCCCGACAGCTATGAAATCAGCTCAATCAGTTGGTCATTTAGGTACAGGGGCTTCTGGAGATCCTATATGTTTTAAGCTAGAAGGCTTAACTCAGACTGCTACAGCAAATTTAAGGGCTGTATTTTCTTACGATCCTGATGAAGACGGCTCAAGATTAGAAGTTAGATTATTATTTAAGAGACACTCAGGTACAACTCCTAGTGAAGATTTTTCTATTGAAGGTACAAGCCTTGTTATGGAATCAGGGGCAGATTTAGAGTATGCAGCATCTCCTAATACTCAATTTTTTGTTGGGGATACTATTGATACTAATGGTGCTGGTGATGCCGGTACAGTGCAATTCCAAATAAAAGTGGATGGTGCGGGAACAATATCAATGAAAGAATTAGGGTTATTCATACAAGCGTAAAAAAAAATAAACAAAATGGCTAGAATTAAGATTTATTCAGATGTAACTTCAAATACTATATTTTTTGATGGTGCAAGAACTGTAAGCAGTAAAATATTAGGAGAAGTAGAGGCTGTAGCCCATCCTACTGAATCTAATAGAATAATTGTAAAAAGTACTACTCTATTTAAACAAGGATCTGATACTTTATTTAGAGTATTTTTTAAAAGATTAAAAATAAGTAGAATAGAAAATGAAGCGGGTGAACAATTAACTGCAGCACCTTATTTTTACGATAGAGATCAAGTTCTTTCTTATTTAAATGAACAATTTACAAAACCTAAAGTAATAGAATATTTTGAGTATAATGCTACTAAAGATAGACTTGTTGCAAAGAAAGATGTTGAAGTTGCAAAGAATGGTTTCTTTTTAGGTGATAAACATAAAATGGCTTCAGGTAACTCTAACATTTACTTTGAAGATCTAGACACTAAAACAAACGCTTACCCTATATTTGGAGAAGTATTAGATCAGTCTATACCTGCTAATCAAGTTGCTGGTGCTGGTTTTAATAAACCAAAAAGTAGAATATTTGGAGATTTCCAATCTATCCCTTTAGGTGGTTCTCCTGTTAATGATACTGCTATACCTTACGATGGTAGTAACTTTTTCCCGTTTAATATTAGTGGTGTTGGTATCACAACAAGAGCTGCGGAAGTAGTTGCACCAACTCAACAATTAAAATATGAAATTACAGTTAATGGTATTTCTGTTTATGTTCAGTATTTAGATCACACAGGTTTTGCTGTTAATGATGATATTACTTGGTACTTTGATCAGCCTTTAGATATTGAAACAGGAACAACTCTTGTAGCTACTATATACAAAATTTCTACTGTAAATAACCAAGAGCAGAATGATGGTGTATTATTAGTATGTGAAGGAGACGCTACACCTACAAGATACCAAACAAACGTATTAAATAGATTTTTCGAAGATGAAGATATTGCTTTAAAAAGTGATGTTGACGTTTTATTAAGTGGTTCTACTTACAAAGGTGCTTATAGCGATGTTACAAGTTTACCTTCTTTACCAACTGGTTCAGATGTATTAGGAGACTTTTATAGAGTAAGCGCAGGTGGTTCTAATTATGCTGCTGGTGATATCTTAGTATTTAACGGTACTGATTATGATCACATTGCTGAGGCTTCTATTACTCAAAATGATTTATTAACGTCTGCTATAAAGGCATATGATATTTATGTAAAAGCTGGTTATACTGGTGCTGTTTCTGACGGATCTTTACTTTATCCTTATGGTGATATTGAATCTGCTTTAGTTGATGCTAATGACGGTGACTCTATCTATTTAGATGGTATATTTAATATTACTACTGAAATAGTTTTACCTTCTGACAAATCTTTATTCTTTTACGGTAACGACACAACAGTAGTACAGTATTCTTCTTATAGTGCTTCTAACGGTGATGTATTTTCTTTTGTTGGAGACGGTACAAAAGAATTAAAATTTAAAAGCATAGATTTTAAAAATGCTGGTGGTTATGGTTTATATCTTAAAAAGACTATTAAAACAACCATTGACGATTGTACATTTAAAAATAATGGTTGGAATGGTACAGCCTTAAACACTGTTCTTCCTGAAGCTACTACTACTTTATTAGGTTATGACTCTGACCAAGCTGATTTACAAGCGTTCTATGCAGGAGCTAATGCTTCTAATGGGGGAGCGATGAGAATAGAAGAAGCTACTCAATTATTGATAGTAGGTAATACAGTAACTAATAACCTTAGAGGTATTAGAGTCTCAGATTGTGGTGTTGGTGGTGCGGGTGTAATTAGCCGTAATCAATCTACTCAAAATATCGAGTCAGGTATATATTTATCTGTAGGTGCTTTAGGAGGTTGTCAAAATGTAACAGTAATGATGAACGTTTCTGCTTACAATGCTAACAACGGTTTATTAGTTATCGGTGGTATAAACAACAAATTTTCACAAAATGAAGTAAACGGTAACTGGAACGCAGGATTTTGTGCTTGGGGTTCTGCAAATGCAACTTTAAGGGATTGTGGTTTATATGATAACAACAGATCTCAATATAATGGTATCGGTAACACAGGTGATGCAAAAGCTTCTATACAGATTAATGATGCTTATAACTTATTAGGAACTAACATTACTTTAAACCCGGCATTTAGATTTATAGCTGAGATATTAGATACTCAAGTACACTACACAGGTTTAGGTTCTAATACTGAAAAGATTGGATTCTTAATTACTAGTGCTGTTGGTGCATTGGCTGACAACCCTAAGAATATAATTAAGGTTGATGATGTTGGCTTTATTGGTCAAGATTATGCAATTGATTTAAGTGAAGTAGATGTAACTAACCTGAGATTATCATTAGGAGACAACTCTTACCAGTCAATAGGACAAAAAGCAGTTAAAGCACCTTTAGCTGGTAACTACTCAGAATTGCCATTTAGTAACCACGTTATGCAAGTTCCTGAAGTAGATGTAGTAGTTGATACATTGAAACAAACTATAGCACTACATGAAGGTGTTAGTGGAAATGTAATTAATGTGTACAAGGTAAATGAATTACAATCAGTTTTAAAAGCTAATTCTATTGATATTATTCAAAAATCTAGTGATAAGATACAATTAAGAGATTTGACGCTTGGAAATGTTTACATCAATGGTGTTGTAGCTGGTTCAAATCTTAATACAATGAATGATAGTTTAAATGCTGCATTCAATATGGACTTAACTGAGTATAAAGAGTTTATAGAAACAGAAGTTGGTGTAGTAGGTGATGAGAATTCAGCAGCTTTTTATTACATAGAAAGTCCTGATGGTACATATCATTATCCTTTATTTAAAACTGAAGCAGAAGCTAATCAAGTTGATATTCAATTAAGTGGTAGTGGTGCTAGTCATACACATACTTACGCAGATGATTTAACTAACACAACTTGGTATATGCCTAATGTATCTAATCATATGGATAGTAATGTAATGCCCTTAAATGGTTTATACACTGCTCCTAATGGTGAGACTATTGAAAGTGTTGTTTGGAATATCCAAACTACTGATGATGATGCTAATTACGTACCAACATTCAATAGCATCACTTATAATGTTCAAGAAGGAAGTGCAATTAATATCCCGTATAAAGCAGCAGGAATGACTGATACATTTAATATAACAAATATACCAGCCGGATATGCTGATAATGGTTTTGCTATTATAGGAACAGCTGAAGACATTACAAATGGTGCTGGTAACTCTGTTCAGCATGTTATTAATGTAACTAAAGCAAATACTTTTGGCTCTGTTCAAGGTACTATTACTGTTAATGTATTGGCTAACTTAGCTGGTAATGAATTTACAATTGTTGAGGAATCAAATGGTATTAAATTCACACAAGATGCTGGTAGTTCGATTCTAGACTTTAACACAGTAACATTTAATGCTGGTAGCACTTATAAGTTCTACTTAGATCATAGCTCTGTTGAGTCAAATGATACTTTAATGATTGTAGATGCTGATGGTAATGCTTACACTACAGGAGTTACTTTAAATGGTACTGTTGGAGATTCTGGTGCTTATCTTGAGTTTATTATTCCCGCAGACGTTCCACCTGTTAACCTGGTTTGGACTGATGGTGATGGAGCTGCTACTATTACAGTACCAATGACACTTGCAGGTTCAACTTATACTGAAACAATTACTGGTATAACTAAAGAAGGTCCAAGTGCTAACCAGACTGGCACAAATGTAATGGATCAATATGATCATGGTTGGATTAGTCTTGATGAGACATTGGGTGCAGGTGAAAGACTTATATTAGATAATGCCTTCTTTGCTGATTTCTTAGCTGAGGTTGGTGACACTAATAACATCTTTGCAATCGGACTTAAAGGTGATAACTGGACAAACACCAAAGAAGTAAATAATGCAACTGCTGCTTCATCAGGAGAGTTCTTCAAAGGTAATACCTACATTGTAGGTGTGTGGAGTTCTGGTGGTACACAAGTTTCCATGACCCTTATTTCTAATGGCGTACAAGGTAACTCAATGTTGATGAATTCAACATCTTTATTCGGTACAGCTTGTGCATTCTTAGAAATAACAAGTGATGGTAACAATATCAGAAGTGGTTTTGGACGTAATAGCAGTACAGGTAATATTACTGCAGGAGATGAATCTACTGTAACATACTCTAACTGGAACGCTTACAAAGGAGAGACAGGCGAACAAGGATATGGTATATCTAATCTTGATGTTGTAATGAGCTTCTGGACTTACAATGGAGGTGATATTGATGGTGATGAGATTGATTGGACAGGACTTACTGAAATATCTATACCTACTCCATCTAGTCCAAGCTCTACTAACTTTAATAAAGCAATCGACCTCTCATCTGGTACTAACGAGTACGTGTACATGAACGATAGTGATAGTAGATGGCCTTTGTTAAAATTACCTTCTGGGACATTTGCAGCACACAGCTCTAACCCATTAAAAACATCTGATGCTTCAGGAGCCGAACCTTTTATGACATCATGTGTATTCCAACCAGGAGCTACTGCACCACCTGTAGCAGGTACAGGAGGCACAAGAGGTGGACGTATTTGGGGATGTGGTCAAGGTATAAGTATAGGACATTTCAACATTATGCTTGAACAACATGCTAATAATGATATTATCTTCAGTTGGGGTAAAGTTGGTAACTACAATGGCTCGGTAAGTGAAGAAAATAACCTTAGAATTATTGAAAATGCTGACCCGAATAAGTGGTACGGTGTTTACATTGCTCACAGAGGTCACAGAAGTTCTGCACCAAGTGCTGCTGATTTAGGGGCTATGTTTGACATCTACGTAATGAGTAGTGATGATAGCTTTGCTGCATTAGGAAGTAATGTTTCAACAGCAGCAGAATGGGGTCAGTCTTGGAATCAGATTGGTAAAAGTATAACTGACAGCATTGCATTGTCATCTACTTTGCACTTTGGTGGAGTTTACCACTCAAATAGTGCATTTAGTGGTAAGATAGCATCTTTTGTATGTCACCCGTTACACGGAAATGCTGATATGCCTGATGCTGCTGAAGTGAAGAAATCTATTGTTGACCCTATTGGGTGGGCTAATGATTTGGTTGGTACTAGTCAAAAGAATTATGTTGGTAGTGGTCATACTTTTGCTTTTAGTAGTTACACAGCAGCATTATCTACTCAAATTTATTTGTTTGGTGATGGTGCTAATGATTCTTTCTCTGGAGGTATAAGAAACCAAGTTCACCCAGGAGATACAAGTTATACAGACCTTTCATTTGTTAACATGGTGGCAAATGACATTGAGAATGTAACAATCAATGGATTGAGTTAATAACGAGGGAGGGTTT
>ERZ1046148.1061-NODE-1061-length-14749-cov-4.762624_pt1 | contig 14749 bp, 11 predicted proteins | sample MGYA00383090_ERZ1046148 | MGnify/ENA primary metagenome ERZ1046148 (study PRJEB29581, sample SAMEA5548360) | metagenome | biome: marine; feature: coastal; material: water | depth 25 m | study: Short-term variability in the microbial, nano- and picoplankton... | reverse complement strand
GAAGCATTGGTCCAAGTTTTCTAGCAGAAAGAACATGAGATATTGGCAGAATGAGTTTAATGAAGGTAGGATTACATCTAAAGAACGAACCAAACGAATAAAGCAAATATTGAAGAATGATATTGGATATATCCAGATGAGGATGGAAGAAATAGGAGATATAGAGTCTGTATTGGTTTGTTATGATGGTATTTATGGGCGGAGGCCGAGAGGGAAACTATATTCAAAATATAAAATGAATAGAACCAATATCAAGGCAGAAGAACACAAAGGCATAGACATTAGAAAGAGAATTAGGAAATGTGGTTTTAATCCAGATTCTCTTTCTGATAGTTGGGAGGCTATATATGATGAATATGCTGAAGCAGATGATTTATTGGCAAAAAGGGCATTAGAGTTAATAGGAGAAGGTAAAGAAGTAGTGGTAATGAGTAAAGATTCTGATTTGAAACAAGTATTGGCTTGGGGGGATAAGTCTAGGCTTCACGATTTCACTAAAGAAATATTAGTTGGAGATTTTATTGAAGATTGCGGGATTCAGCCCTCACAATATGTTTATTATAAAACTTTAGTAGGAGATAAAAGCGATAACATTCCCGGTATAAAGGGAATTGGAAAATCAAAAGCAAAACTTATGCTTAAAAAATACCCTACGATTCAAGACATCCCTCACAAACACTTCACAGAAGCCGAATGGAGTGATTTCCATAAATATAATGCCTTAATGTCTTTGCCTTTTGAGGGGAATTAACTATTATATAGGTGTTAGTATTACTTTTACTCAATGGTTAGAAAAAGGTTTAGTAGGGAATTGTTTAGGCAATATGATGAATTAGCCAAAGAAGCGGCGGATAATATGATTGAATATTTCTGTGTGGATGATTTTACAGATGGCGATAACCGATATAAGGTGGATAGGAAAGGAATTAAAGATGGAGAACATATCTTAAATGTCGAAGTTGAAGTTAAAATGGCTTGGGCAAAGGGGTTAAATGATTTTCCTTATGATGAAATCAATCTTCCAGAAAGAAAAGAAAAATATACTAAATTAGATAAGCCCACAAGTTTTGTTATTTTCAGTAAAGACTTAAAGGGCGCAGTAGTTTTTACGGACAATACAGTTTCTAATTGTGACAAGGTTGAAGTTAAGAATAAGTATTGCCCACAAGGGGAATTATTTTTCAAAATACCTATCGAGAAATCCACTCATTTGGTTCTTAATTCTGAAGGAACATTTATTGTTAATCAGTAAAGGGGATGGGCTACGCCCTTTTCACCCAAAGTCCATCTTAGGGCTTGATTCACACCCTCTAATGCCTTGAAGTTTCTGATTGCAAGATACATTGCCTTTCGGTTTCTTTTCTTTTTGGCAGTATAATACATTTTTCTAAAAAAATACAATCGTTCCATGACTCTATCAATCATATCTTCTATTTCGGCATCTTCTCGATTATATGTCCGTTCTGGTCGAAGGACTGAAGGGCCAGCCTTTTCACTTTCTTCTAAATCGTCAAATGTCCAACTCACTTCTTTGAAATCATCATCTCTTGCCTCAAAGGATTCCGCACCATGAAGGATTTGATGCCATCCACAGTTTGAAGCATCACAGGTTTTCACAAAACCCTTCATATTAGAATCAGAAATAATAGAAGCCGAAGAATTACAAGAAGGACATTTAGTATAGGATTGCTCAATATACTTTGCATCCTTTTTACTAAATCCCTTTAATTCACCATGAGGATTCCTTCTGACCATATATATAAAATGCCCCTTTTGATACTTAAACTTTATTAAGGTATGGGAAACCGTAGGGATTATATAATCAAAGAGAGCATTTAGGAAACACTAAAGAATTATATAGGTCATGGTATATATATCTATGTATGACAAGCGTAAATGAAAAGTTGGTGGATGTGCTGACAAATGCATTGGAACCACACAAGGAGATTCTTTCAGAATGGAATACTGATGAGATTGGAATGCTGTTTATGGGTTTTGGTAATATTTCTATTTATCCTACCAATGTGAATGACTATAATAACGATGAAGATATTGGAGGGACATTTGCAGAAAACTCTGTGGCAATTATTGATGCCCTCAATAATATCGGTATTGATTTAAGTGAAAGTAATTGGGATTCCTCTGATTTATATTGGCTCATTCATTCGTATTCGGGCGAAGTTAGGATAGACCTTATCAACGCATTGAATGTGGTAGGTTATGATTGCTATAAGTGGTTTGATGCCGAAGAAGAAGATATTGAACCTATAATGGTCGAAGGATGGGCCGCAGAACCTTCACTTTAGAGGAGTATTAACTTCTTTGTCACCCAAGACCCATCGTAGGGTTTTAACTACTCCTTCAAGTGCCTTATAATTTCTTAAATGATACATGGTTTCACTCTTATTATTGTGGTTCTTATCTCGTAAATAATTCATATAATGCATATTTTTCACCCTTTCTGCATTATGTAACATAGTTTCAATTTCATCCCAATTTCGGGAATATGAAAAATGTTCGGAGTCTGAATGGTCGGATAATACTTTAGACATGAATCTTCCGAAATCTTTTTACCTATATAAATGTTAAGTAGTAAAACAATATTAGAGAAACCATGCGAGTGATAGTGGACACATATGAAGGGCAAAAAACTGCGGATAGATTAAAAGGAGAATTAACTCCTTTGTCAGAAGGTGATATTCATATAATTAACGAAAATAAGACGATTGTTATTGAAAGGAAAACATGGGATGATGCTTATACTTCTTGGCAATCAAAAAGGTTGGAGAATCAAATATCTAATATGGTTGAAAAATATGATGATTGTATTTTGTTAATAGAGGGGCGGCTTCAAAATAGTAGGTTATGGCGACAGAAAAAATATGCATTAGTAAGGATGCTTCAAAGATTCTTAAATAGGATGTGTGCTGAAGTATTGCCGGTGGTTTATACAGATAGTAAAAATGATACTGCGAATTATGTTGAATCGGTATGTAAGAGGTTAGAATCGGGAGATTATGGGACATTAGTAAGGAAAACCGTAGTAGTTAAATCTTCAAGAAATATATTCCATAATATTATGAGTTTAATACCGGGAATTAGTATAGATAGGTCTAAGGCACTTTATAATCATTTTTCAGACTTAAAGGATTTTGTAAATAACTTTGAGAGTGCAAAGGAATTAGACGATAAGAAAAGATGGCATACTCAATGTGATAAAATACAGAATACTCTTGATTCCGATTGGGGAGAAACACCAGAACGAGAAGTAGTAAGAGATAAGGGGGTAAAATGATGGCCGATATATGTCTAATTAGTATATTTATTATTCTTTTTGGTTTTGCTTTTGGGGCTAATGAAGCGGAACCCTAAAAGATACTTTTATATAGGTGAAGTAGGTATCAAAAAATATGAAGGATTATTATAATTATTGGAGAGGTATGTGGCCTTATCAGAATCATGTGATTAACCCAACAAGCGATATTGAAGATGTTTATAGGGCTATTCTGAATAGAAGTGATTTCTTTGAACGAGCAGATATTAAGAAGGTAGTAAAGGCCACAGTTAAAAGAGGCAATAAAACCTATCGAGTAATTGTTGAGGAAATTAAACCTAAGCCTAAAGATGATTTAGAGGTTGAGTTTGATAGTGATGTGTCAGATAAGCACCCAGATTATACTGAATAATCCCTTAAGATTATATAGGTCTTAGTAGGTATGTTATATATGGGCGTTCAATTAGAGATTGTATGTAATTTGGCTAAGGATTTAGTTAAAGCAATAGAGAATACTAATGAAGAGGCCATTTTTGTTTTTGATAATAGTGGGCTGTTTGTAAGAATGTCTGATATATATAAATATAAGGTTTTAGAGATTGAAATTAATAAAGAAGATTTCATAAATTATGAATGCGATAAGCCTGTGGAATTAGGAATCGTTGTTAGCAGAATTAAAGATGTTACTAAAACTCTTAGAAAGGGAGATTTTTTGAGTATTCATTATGAAGAGGGGGCAGATGTTTTGAATCTAAGTGCAAATGGATTAAATAGAGCGATAAAGTTAATTGATGTTTCGCATATTAGTAGGATTCCTAGTTTAGATATTCATTATGCTTATGAGGCAATGATAGACCATAAGACTTTTCATAATTTTTTGAAGGCTAGTGGGAAAACTTTATCATTTGATATATCCACCGCAGATGGTGGATTGATTATGGTTTCAGAAACAGAAGGCGGAGTGGTTCAAGTGCCTTGGATGGATTCTTTGATTAATTCAAAAACATATAAATCTAAAACTGCCTTTTCGTTGTCTGAAATTTCAAAAGCAGTATCAACTGCAAAAGGTGAATTAAAGGTTAGTGGAAAGGAAAATGAAATTATTAAGTTTTCATGGAATATCGCAGAAAACTCAAGAATAAGTGCAATGGTAGCCCCAAAGGTGTGAATAATATGATAATGAAAAGAAATGAAGGCGGAGAGGAAATAAAGTATGACGGTGAATGGTTTTACCATTCCAATATAGGGAAAATTAAATTAGTTAAGGCATGGGTCGCCTCTAAGGTGTGATTATTATGGATGGCGATACAAAGATGAGAGAACACCTTGACATATTTTCTATCATTAAGGATAAGTTAAGTCAAATCCCCGATGAAACAATTGAATGGACAGAAGGTGAAATGAATAATGCCCAATTTGTTTTTCTTCAATTCTTGAAAATCACAATTGACGAAGAAAGCGACAAGTGGATTAAGGAATATGTGGTGTGATTATTATGAGAACGAAACCAACAAATTTTGAAGCGGCAAAGAATGTTATTCAGATAGGTGAAGAAGTTACTGCTGACCAAATTATTCAGCGAATGCTTGAGAGTGGGAGGCGGGAGATACCCACTAAAAAAAGCATTGCAGTAAAATTTAGAAATGAGAAATGTTTTATTATTAGGAAAGAAGGGCGAGGCCCTACTATCTTCAAACGAATCTTTTAGAACCCTTTATATATCAAAAACCAGAATTAAATAGTATGGTTAAAGTTGTTTGGGAGAAGGTTGTCAATTACGATATGCCCGAATCATTATTCAAAGACCCCGAAACATGGCAAAAATCTATTCTTGCTCGATTGAAAGGGCTACCGGCTCAAGGGGGTTCCTCTTGGAAGGGTAATTTACCTGCGAATTGGCAAAATTCATTACTAACTGCCTTGAGGAGTAGGATTCAGAATAAAGAAGATATGGACCCTACATCTCTTAGGGGTGGGGGGAAGGCAATGGCCTCTATCATTGGTGAATATAAGATTACTTTGGTTTCAGAAGAATCTGTGGCTAAACAGATGAATATGTATTATGAAATGTTAGATGTGCTAAATAGTGATAAACAGGTTACTTCTTTTAATCCTATTAAAAATGTTATTCAAGAAACAGGAGATGTGGATGATGCAATTGAAAGGGCAATTCATTATGTTCTATATAGTAGGCAAAAAACTATTACTATAAAAAAGATTATTGGAATAGGTATGGGATTTATCTCCCCTAGATATTTACATCTAAAAAAGGAAATGAAAAATGTGCCTCCTATGTTATCAAAAAGATATAATGAAATATTAAAACAATTGGAAGGGGTCGAAGGAGAAAAATTATTAAAATATGTAAAAAAGAAATACCCAGATATTGAAAAATATGTGAGCAAGGGACCTCAAAAATTAGACTCCCCCTTTGAGTTTTATTTAGTGGGAAATAAATTACCTATATCTCGTTTTGGATATATTATTGATGATGAACCCTATGAGATGGATTTGGAAAGTTGCATTAGGTTAATTAGACATGATAAAAAGGCATATGAAATGTTACATCAATTAAAACCGGGAGGTGTTTTGCACCCGCCAGATGAGGGAGGTAAATTTTATTTCACTATATCCAATGACCCATTCATTAATATTACTAAATCAACGAGCAGATATTGGGAAACAACTAGTTGCGAGAGGGTAGGGGGTCATATGCATAAGGGAGTTTATGATGACATTACACAGGGGAATATGAATTTATTGGTTTGTGCAGGGCATAATGCCCCCGATGGTTGGCCGGATAATCAAAATAGAAATGCACCCTCAAATCCCGCAAAGGATGGAGAAGTATTGGGTCGGCTTACGATTAGGTGGGGGTGGAGAGAAGGAGTTATGCATAAAGGTGTAGCGGTAGGTCCTGATAGCACTTTTTATGGTATGAGAGGAATTGGACACTTGAAGGGGGCGCAAAACAATCTTATTTTAGCACTAATGCAAATTGCAGACTTTTATGGATTGTCAGATTATCAGAAACTTGGATTTGGCACTAAAGGAAGCAAGGGTAAGATATATGATTATAGTGGCTCGGCAGATGCAGGGAATATGCGAGGCAATAGACTTACATATGATGGAAAGGGTAAATTAAAAGAAGGTGCGCCAATTAATTTTGATTTGGCGGCGGCTCAAGCCCCAGACATTCAGTATGGTGCATTGAATAGAGTTTCAAGAAGGCACATAGATATTGAAACTAGGAGGGCGTTGGCTCGGAACAATAGTATTTGGGCAGTTGAAGGTGGTGAGGTGTGTATTGCTAGATTGATTGAATCTAACGACCCAGAGATTCACAGACTTATTGCGGGAAACCCTATTGCACATTCAGAAGCCATTTATGCTATCGCCCAAACTATGTATAAAGTGTTCCCCGATTTAGAGGGTGCATGGATGAACAATAATACGATTGATAATGTAATCTTGAGAAATCCAAAATGTAATCAAGAAACGAGAGATTTCATTCAGAAGAACCATAAAGGATATAAAAGACCTGCTGGCCGAGTATGGGATGAAAAGAAACAAGCAAGCGTGAATAAATTTGCTAAAATTACGCCTTTTGAAATTATTACTTTCGGTTTAGGTTCAGTAGCATTAAATCAAGAAATAAATGGATTAGGTAGTGGATATGCCCCTATGAGGTCATATAAACCAAACCCATTTACCTTAGAATCCTTGACTTCCAGAAAAATAGGACACATTTTATCTAAATTAAATATAGTAAAGAGAGAACACCCCATCGTGGTGGGGTATGATTATAAAAATATAGGAGATGACAAATATAAAAATGTTATTAATCACAAAAAAAGCGTATTATATCAGTATTTGCAAACCAATAGTGCTTGGTCTGCTACTAACAATACAGAAATCCAAATGATTTATGAATATATTATCTTAATGCACCTATTATATTGTCCTAATTTAACAAATAAACAGTTTTGCACTATTTTATTAAAGATTCAAGAGATGTTTAAGACTTGTCATGTAAATAGTAAAAGGACCGGGTTAGCATCGAGCCAATCCATTAATTATTTACCCTTTGGCCTTTTGAAAATAGCATTAGATGTTTATTTGACTCCTAGATATTCTATTAATGATTGGGGCATGAATATAGACGGAAAGAATTGGTTTGCCCAAAGCGAACAGTTAAAATCGCTTGATTCTGGAACCGGCAGTTATACGGTTTCATCTTCGTCTGCTTACAATTCTAGGACCCCTCAAGGAGTAATGAAAAAATGGAATAAAACATTTAAGAATGCGCCTAATTTTTATACGGAACATGGAACAATCTTATTAAAAGAAGAAAGACAATCGCCCGAATCTGCAAAGTTAATATTCACTCTTATGAAATATGTATTTACAGGGGCGCAATGGTCGAAGCAATCAACAATAAATAATAATACTTCAATAGTTGAATTCTTAATATCATTAACAAGGTCTAAAGAAGTTTATAATAGTTTATGGAGATATAGGAATAAATTAAATATTTCTGCTAAGATGTTCACTTATAACTGCCTCAATACAGGTGGTATAAGGAAGGCAGAGGAAGAATCTGATGAAACAAAAATATCTAATAGATTTTTCGATGATAAAATATTATTGGAGGCGTTTCAAGAAGCGGGGGGTAGTGGTAATGCACGATGGTTGAAATATCATATGTCTGGCGATATGAAATTAATGCTGAAAATGAAAATTAGAAACAAAGATTACATTCCAGATGAGATTTATAATACTATATATGATAGTGAAGAATATTTCATCAAATATGGAATAGATGAAGCAAAGTTGGAAACTGAAGAAGATTTACAAAGTTATTGTGATAAAATATTATCTATATCATTAGGTAAATTATATACTGAAAGCGAAGCAACTGTTGATGATTTATCAAAACTAAATAAAACAAAAAAGGTTTCTGAATTATATTCTGCAACAGAATTTATACATATTCTTCAATATGCGGGCATTAGATTGAGTAAGGAATCTAACTTACCTATTAAGTATCAAAATATGCTACTAGAAGATTGGCAAAGTGTTTCAGATAGGTATGGTGGTGACTATGATATAATCCTCACAAAAATTAGAGATAATTTAGTTAATAATAATGAAGATTTATCTTCTGAAATAATCATTAAGTTATACAATCAAGGATATAATAAGACTAAGATTGCAAAGCATCCTAATACTCCAATTGAAATCATTACAGAATTATTTGATTTAATGCCCGAAGTGATTTTAAGTAATCCAAGATTACCAATGAATATTTATTCTAAATTATTTAATTTGACGCTTAGCATTCTAAGGTCGCCGGTAGGTGAAGATAAAAATAGATTACTTCATGTTTTCAAAAACTCATCAATCTTCAATCAAAAGGGTGTATTAAAACCTAATATAAATACTTTGAACAAAATATTAAGGCAAGATAGAAAGAGCGTCAATAGAAGGGCAGACCTTAAAAGATTCTTAGAATCTCATAAGTATCTAAGGTATTGGAGGGGTGGAAACAATAAAGGTGGAGTATTCAGAACCGTTGCAGACCAGAACCTATATACTGAAGGATTATTAGATTATATTATATTGCCTACTAATCCAGAATTTTGGCTTGTTCAGATGGCTGATGAACACGACCGAGAAAATAATAAAGGAACAATTGTCCAATACATTCATTCATTTAAGCAGTTAGATGATGGAAGATATGAAATAAAGAGAGATGTTCACAGTAATTTACCCATAGTAGTATCAAATAAGTCATCGGATAAATATGTGTATTATCAGAATTCAATCATAGCAAATCCAAATTTTATAATAAATCAGTTACAAAATGAAACATTAATTTTTGATGACTTAAAAGATTTCTTTGGGTGGATTCCCGAAACAGAACGAGATAAAAGATTCAAAGACCCTGCCAAATGGAAACATGATAATATTTTCATGTTTGAAGATTCTGAATATAAAGCGTTAGAACAACAAAAGAAATATCCCGATTGGAGATATAGTTGGAATAAGACTAAAACTCAATCTTTAGTGAACACCTTTGTTCTGCGGAAAGGAGGCCAACAAATATTGAAGTTGGCAGATTCATGGGTCGTTCCTTATTCAATTAGGGGAAAGCCCCCTGCGGGTGCCAAAGTAGGTAATGTTTTATCCACCCTTTCCATAGCAAATATTTCACAGGCATTAACTTATAATGGACTTTGGACACCAACCTTCATAGATTATTTCTTACCTCATTTACAACATCTATTTGGTGGTAATCAGAACCTTAGAACATGGATAAATAGTATCAATAATAACATGGGTCAAGGCTCTTTCTTTAATAAGGGATTATTTACTGACGAATTACAAAAGGTATTATTGTGTAAAACTCAAAAGGAATTAAATGATTTGGGGCTACCGATGGTGCAAATTGGTCAAATAGATTATATTTGCTACGATTTATTAACTAATCTTTGGCAACAAGGATTATCTGGTAAGTTTATATGTGAATTGGAAGAGTCGTTAAAATCCCCTCACAGCGAAAGAAATGTGAATGGCTATGCGGTTCATTGTATCAATCAAATAAATGCAATTGTTCAAGCATGGAGAGATGCCCCCAATAATGAGATATATAAGATACCATACAAGGAATATTTGAAATGTGTTAAACAGAAATGAGAGAAACAGACATAAATCTTTATATATCCGTTCATCAAAGTTAAAAACATGGCTCAAAAAGGTAAGATTACTCAACGGTTGATTGAGAAAATTACTGAATCTTATCCAGAGGACCCAAAATATAAGGAAGGGAAGTATAAAGACTTAACAGAAGTTGAGGATAGGGCGAACCAATGGTATAGGGATATTGTAAATCAGTTTAGCAAATTTGAGCATAATCCACATTCCAATATATATAAACACGGATATGATAGAAGTGAAACTAAAACAATCTCTCTAAGGGATGATTTGAAGGCGGGTCTTTTGAAGGCTTGCAAGTATAGGTGTAATAATTTCAAAAGCAAACTGAAGAGTGGGTGGAAGGTTTTTGATAAGATAACAGGTATATATGATGTTTCCATTCAATCGGAAAAAACTATTATGAAAAGATTAGAGATGCTAGGGCTTTTTGTGGACCACTTAAATGCATATGATTATTTGAAACAGCATGACCCCGCAACAGGTAAAGTAGCGATAACATCAATAGACCCAAAAACGACTAAAATGATTGGCATTGAATATGCGTTTCCTTTTGGTATTGATAGGACAGATAAATTACATTATACTATTTTAGAAAAAGAAATTGTAATCAATGTGTCAGAATCAAAGAAAGCCCTAAATAAGTATCTAAGAGAGGTCCTAATTAATGATAAGAAACCAAAGGCATTTATTGAAAAGGTAGCCGTGGGGAGAGTTATGGCTAACTTTGAGAGTTTAAGAAAGAGTTTTGAAGAGGTTAGGAAAATTGTAATTCCTATAATTGCAAATATTAATGATGAATTTAAGGAAGGCGGAGTGGATTCTGTAACTGCAACATTAGAAACTCTTAAGGGCGGAGATGAAGATAAATTAACCACAGAAGGTTCTTTGAGGGAAGTTTCTAAAACTATTGGGGTTCCAGAATTACTTGCTAGGGTAAAGGATGAAGATGTTAAAACTTATTTAAGGGCGATTAAACCCCCTACTGAAAAAACAAAAGCGGGAACCCGTTGGCCTAAAGAAAAGGGAGGCCATTATATCATCCATATCACTCAAGAGCCACTCCATCTTTTAACAAAATCAACAGGAAGGGCATGGTCCACTACTTCATGTGAAGATTATTATGGGTCATATAGGCAGGGTGCTTATTCAGATATTATGTATGGAAATGCGATTGCGTGGATATATCATGCTAAAGATGTAAAAACTAAACTCAATGAACAGGGAGAGATTACGGATGTTGAAATAGAGAGATTATATAATTATGAAGCCAATGGTCGGATTTTATTGCGGTGGGGAAATGCAATCCTAAATGGTGAAAAAAGTGGACATGATATAGGTATTGAATGGGATACTTATTATACTACACAGGATGGTAGCCCCGCTAAAAAGGCACCTTGGGGTGTCAATATGGTGAAATCACTTGCTATGATTCTAAAAGACAATGGATTATATACTTATGAAAAGGGAGGGGATGTATGTAAAACTCCTTATGTTTATCATGGATATTCTGACAAGTCCGGCTCTAAGACTCAAATTACTTATGATGAATTAGGGTTAAAGGGGGCTGGTGGCCGACAAAATTTTGAAATTGAAGATGAAGAAGCCATGTTTGTTAGAATGGCCTCCGATGTTAAGATTTCATATAATACAGTAGGTATTTTATTGGAAGAGGGAGGTTCTGCAATTTTGCGAGCGTTGGCTCAAAACCCTGTAATTTGGAATATGCCAAGAAGTATCAGAAGGTTTATGGAAGAATTAAGATTCATAGATGATATTGATGAGAGGAAAACTATTCTTAGATTATTGATTGGTAATGATTTGGCTAAAATTGATATTCAACAATCGGGCTTTGCATTCACCAATGTTGCTGAAAATATTGAGTTTTATGAACCACAAAATCAATCATGGGTGGATTTTAATAGAGATAATTCAGTAGTTAGGGATTTATTAAATCACCCAAATACTACTACTGAAATTCATTTAACAATGCTTGAAAACCACAAGGGCTTCAAATTAGGAAATAGGAATTTAGGTGGAATCGCAGAATTATGTTATATGGGATTAATAGGAGAACATAATCTAAGGGGGCAGGGGTTGAAAAGTAAAACAGGTCAAAGATTCATTTCAAATGCACCTACCGAGGTGTTAGATAAGATTGTTTCGGTAGTATCTAAAGGGCCAGATAAGGCTAAATATTTCAAGAGGACTAAGAAGAATATGCCTTTAGTATTATTACGGATTATTGAAGATTTGAGAATTGCAGGGGTTAATAGTAACGATAGGAATAAAGACCGATTTTTGGCTGGAGTGGAAACACCCGATTTGCAGTATTATATGGATGGTGAATATTTGAAGGCTATCCGAAACTTGATATTTGCACCCAACCTTACTGAAAAGAGTTATTTGATGCTGTTGAGAAGTTTTAGAGATTATATGTGGACTAGGTTTGGTAAAGGCATAACAGATATTGAGGATTTATGGGCGGTTGAACAATCCGGCTCGGCTTCTTCGGAAATGAGTTATAGTCCAAGGTATAAGAAACTTCTGAAGGCGACATTGGCAGATATTCAAATGTCTATATGTGTTCCTTTGCAACAGCCATATGATTATGGATTTAGGGAGGAGTTTATGGGCTGTTATATTGGTTTGCAAAATATTCACGATAATATTAGGGGTAGCCCCTTTGAAAGACAATCGGTGGATGCTATCAAATTAGTATTAGATGCTGGAGGTATTGAGATGATTGCTTCATATGGTTTTGATGTAAATGGAGAGTCCAAACCCCCTGTATATCCCCGATGTGCCTTGTGGGAAAACATTAGAAGCCGAGAAGTTTTTGATTGGATATATCAAGGAACCGGAGTAATTACTAAAAAGATATTGGATTTGTCGCTTTCTTCTGGCAAAAATCCTCAACCTCCATTCAAACATTTCTTATATAAATCAAGAAGCCGAAAGAATCCTAAAGAACCAAATCATAGAATGTTTATTAGTGAAACCAAATTCCTAGAAACATTAAAGAGAATTCCATTAGATGAATTAACGGGAATCTTAACTTTTGATTTTTTACCCTATGATATGAAATTACACCAAGAGAGAGATGTGGTTCCACCAAAGGCGATTAATTATCTCCTCAAAAATCCAAATATTATGCATTTAATTGGATGGGATGTAGTGGGTGCATGGCTTATAGACCCAAAACATTTCATGGCCTTTGAATCAATTGTGTTGAGTCAAGCATTACAAGGATTATATCAGAAGGGAATAAGGAAGGCTAAATTAGTAAAATTACCTACAAAGATTACCGAGAGGTATCGTGTGCTTTCAAAAAATACGGAAAGAATATATATCTTAAACCATGCCGCAAGGGGGCTAGGAAAGAACCCCCATATACCTTCTAGCCTACAAATGAGGCTGATGTTACCTGCGGAAAGTGAAACTTATGGTATGAAATGGGCTTTAATTTCTAGGGCTTATGAAGGAGATTATGATGAAATACAAAATTTAGTTGTCAAAGAATTGGCTATGAATGAAGGATTATCTATGGTGGCATGGAAATATCTTTTCATAAATCGGCCAGAATTAAGGGGTGAATTATTATCTAATGCTAGATTATCTGAAGTTATAGAGTCTGGTTTTGATTACGAACCATACATCCATGATAACTATTTAGATTTACTTAACAATAAAGGACTGATGCCTATTCAAAATAAAACCATAACTAATGAAATGATTAGAGTATTAAGTATTAATCCAGAGTCTAACATTAATAGGATGTGGCAATTAGCCAATAACCAATATATATTAGAGGGGCTATTGAATGCAGATACTAGTATGAAAAATAGAAATGATTATTTCTCCTACTTAGTTAAAGAACACCCATGGACTGAATTTTGGAGAGGGGGTAAATACAAGGGTAAGATGAACCTTCCAATAGAACATTCTATGTTCAAAAATAAAGAAGGGAAACCAGAAGCGATTGCTGACGAGCCAACTATCATCACAGATAGGCCACATATTGTTTTCAAATTTGATATTACTGAAATGAAGAAAATGAAACAAGAAGCCTATGAAGATGATGATGGAGAGGAAGCAATTAGGGAAAAAGAAATCAAAGTCCATAAAGTTATAGCGGCTGAACAAATATATGTTGAAAAAATTAAGAAATTAAGAAAATATTATCAGATTGATGGTAAAATAAGAAAAACTAATTTCGATGAGAGATATGTTGGTGAATGGGAGGATTATTCTGAACGAGTGGATATTTATGATTTCTATGGGTTTATCCCTTTCAAAGATAGGAGTGAAGAGATAACTAATTTTAAGGGCGACCCTGCAAAATGGACAAGTGGATTAACTGTGGTATTACAGGATGAGGACTTACATGAAGAAGATAAGGACATACCTATATGGCGAAGCACATGGGATATAGATAATATGCAAAAATTATTAGAATTAATCATAAAAAATAATAATACAGATGATGCCTTGTTGATTTCATTGCTTAAGCACCCTAAGTTTATGAAAGAATCCCCTATTGAGTCGCCAGCAAGGTCGGGGAATCGTGCTAAGTTTAGTAAATCCATGTTGTTTAACATGATAGATGAACAAAATAGGTGGACTCCTAAAATTATTAATTCATCTATTGATGATTTATTAAATCCAGAATCTAATTATTATATCACTAGGTATAGAAATGTTATGCCTACTGAAAAAATAATCAATTTGACTTTATTAGAAACTGACGCATCTATT
>ERZ1046148.1057-NODE-1057-length-14765-cov-9.732835_pt1 | contig 14765 bp, 5 predicted proteins | sample MGYA00383090_ERZ1046148 | MGnify/ENA primary metagenome ERZ1046148 (study PRJEB29581, sample SAMEA5548360) | metagenome | biome: marine; feature: coastal; material: water | depth 25 m | study: Short-term variability in the microbial, nano- and picoplankton... | reverse complement strand
CAGTTATGTAATTTCCAGTTATGTGGCAATGCTTCATCCGTCCACGGAATAGTAACTACTTCGTCGAATACTTCTTTGTAGTTTTCTGGTAAACGTTTTTGATCTTCTTCTGTCATGCCAACTGCTAAAAATGGTGCTTCTATCTGACTTGCTTTTAAACTTAATGCTAAAGCATATGCCATCCGCGGATAGTCACCAAACTTTTCGCTGTACTGTGCTATGGTGAAGAAGCCTCTTTGTCTTTTATATTCTCTAGCCATAAAGTTCTATAAACCTATCGTAATATTTTTCTATTTCAATTTTGTTTAGTAAGTGTACATTTGTATCCTTTAATCTTACAGGAATAGAATCTGTACTTACTGTTATACTTCCTTTGCTTATATCTATTATACTTTCAGGAGGATAACTGTTAATCTGTCTTGTAGGTAACGGTTTAATCCAGCCGTCAGTATAACCATTTACAACATGTGAAGCAATCGCGGCTGTTATATCATTCCTATAAAAAGAGTAAGGACTATTAAATGTTGTACTATAAAAATCATTATTTTCTTTTATTTCTTTTGCTATAGTAAACCAATTTTTTGTTTCTTTACACTTTCTAAAATAGCATACAGTAAACCAATGTATATCAGGGAAGCCGTCTGTAATAACTTTTTCGTAAATATGTTCTTGATGTTTACTAGGCAGTCTACTGTCAGTATTCATTAGCATCGGTTCAACACTACCCCATACATTGTTCAATACTGAATTTTGTATTAAGTAATCACTATCTATTAGTATAGTTTCGTCATATGGTGATAAGTCGTAAGCAAGTAATCTGTCTAAGTTATACCAAGTAATTTTTTCTGCTTTATTATTAACATATACTGCTCGTTTATTAGCATCAATATTAATGTCATCTAAGTATATCACTTTATCCCATACTTCGCTATCTACAAATTCCTTTGTTCTATAGTTTGTATAGTCTTCTTGTAATGTAATTAGAGAAGCAGGAACTCCAAGGAAATGCTTGGCCATTGTTGCGGCCACTTCTGCTTGTTTTATATAATTGAATTGCTCGTTATTTTTAGCAAATATTATTACACCTTTAGTCGTCATATGTTAATATCTCTTCTACACTTCTTGCTGTTACTATTTTTCGTTGCTCTGCTAGAGCTCTATTTTGTTCTTGAACGTAAGTATCTAATATTAATGTCATAAAAGTTTTAACTTCTACTTCAATTGGATTATTATTTCTGTCATCTATAACAGAGTTTTCATAACCTTTGCGTTCGAGTAAATCTAGTAAGTTTAGTAATGTAGGATTGATATTAAACATACCACCTTTATAACCAATAGTAAGTCTCTCATCTTTGAGTTCTTTTAATAGTTGTAATTGGTTATTTTGTACTTGTCGGTAATTTGCTTTTTTGAATAATTCTGTAGTTTCTTTGTTCATTGAGATTTCCTAGATAAAAAAAATAGCGAGTAGTTTTTAACACATACTCGCTATTATAACACTTTAGGACTAAGGTGTCAAGTATTTTTTTAAAATGCGTCTGCGGTAGCCCAGTTTGGATTAGCAGGAGTATACTGGCTTGACTTTCTTATGGCGAAAGTTGCTTTAGTTCCTGATTCAACCGTATCAACTGTACTTGGTGATACAGATGTGTGTTGGTCTGCTAATGTAATTTGGAAAGTAACTACTCCAGCACCATCATGTTTTACTTGTACTAATACATCGTTGGCCGCGTAAGCGCCTGAACCAATGTTAGTTCCTTCAAAAACTGTTTGATAAGATGTAGTTAAATCGTGAAAGCCAATTGTAGTACTAGGTGTTCCAGCGTTACCAGTTCTTGTTGTTCCTGTGTAACCCATCTTCATTGTGCCTATTGATGTGTCAAAAATTGTGTTCCAGTTAGTGGACTGTGTAGTTGTTGCTGTTGGTTGGTCTAAAGTACAATGAAGTTCGCCGCCAGTGTTAAAAAATTGTTTGGCTAGCACTAATGAACCAAATGTACATGTTACATCTGAGTTAATAGTTGCTGGTGTTGATCCTTCTCCACCCCAAGCACTACCTCTTGCTGAAGTATGCTGTGCCGCTACAGTTGTTTGTTGTGCCGCGTCTACGTTTTGATAGTTAGTATCTACGTCTGTAACTGCTCCACTTAAATTGTATGAGTAAGATGCTCCGCCAATTGTTTGTGACCCGTCAAAAGCGTGTATTGTGTCTGAACTCGCAGGATAGCCAGTGTTACTGCCTCCTGGTAAAGTTACTGATGTTCCTTGGTGTGCCGCCGCTTTGTTAACCGCATCTAATAATGCTGTCCAATGCGCCGCCGTTATTTCGTCTGTCTGTGCCACCGTACTTAGTGTGGACTGTTGATAACCTTTAGAGCCTGAACCTGCTCCTATTACGCCATTAACTGTAGCCACAAAAGAATTATAATCAGCGGCAGTAATTGTATTACCTGTTGAGTATGCCATAATTTTTTCCTTTTAGTCCTTTTATGTTATATTAATTAATTATCACAAATGCTTCGATTTGGCCGACTTCATGACTATTTTTGTCTTGAAGTGCTCTACCTATACAATTGAAATATGTTGCTTCGCCCTTTGACGCGGCTCTTGCCATACCATTACCGGCACTTACAAGTCGATCACCTTTTCTAACTGTTCCTGTTACTTTAACTGGAACCCTTCCGCTTACTGCTACAGCAGGATGACTGGCGTTGTCACCTGCTTTAGAATTCATTAAGTACGCTGGTGCTGTTGAAACAACTCCAAATACTTTATCACATAATTCTTCGTTTACTTTTGTAATCTCTTTAGCACCACCTAACGCTACTATAGTACCAGGTGCTACTGGGCTGTCAATAGCAAATCTCTCTGCCAAGTCAGCGTATTGTGCCGAAGTACTTTGTCCTTCGAACGTAGTAGCAAATACTTGATTAAACTTTTTAGCAGTACTACCTAAATCTCTAGTGTTGTTGTTGTCAGGTAACAAGTCACCTTGTAAACTAGCACTACCATCTCTTAATAATGTTGTACCACTTGATGAAAGTTGGTTATCAACATATTGTTTTGTCGCAACACCTAGTGCTACTGTAGGATCACCTGCTAGTACTATTCTTGATGTAGCACCGTCTACTGTTAATGCTGTAGTTGGTGAACCACCATCGTTAACTGTTACAATAATATCACCGTCTGATGTGTTATTTGCTAATGTAACGTTACTACCTGCGACGCTTACTCTGTAGTCATCGTCAGCACCAACATAAAAACCAGTATCATTTTGTACTTTAAGTGTGCCTGTTGTTGTTTCGTTTGAGTTACTAGTTAAATAATTTGTTGCCGCTACACCGCCTAACTGATCTGAATTTTCTGCTGTACCATTAAATTTTGCCGCCGCAAGTGTGGAGTTAACTGTGTAACCTTGTTTGATTGTAGCAAAACCTGATATAGAACTGTTTGGTGTAAATGTAGCATCTTTAGATAGTATAGCAACTGTTGTATCGTTAACCCACATTTTAACAACAATGTGTGCTCCTGCTGATGTATCTGTAATTGATGCAACTTCAGGTCCTGATTGCCCAGCACCCGATGTAGTAAGTGGACCAATTGTTGTCCAGCCACTACCATTATAAACCTTTAATTGGTTATTAGTTGTATGCCAAAATAAGTCACCTACAACACCACTCGACGGATCTGAAGAGTCTGATGTAGAACTTGAAACTGTTTTAAAAGCAGATCCAGTGTATACTTTAAGTAAACTGTTGGAACTGTCCCACCATAACTGGCCAGCAAGTGGCGCCGATGGTGCTGATGTGTTTGAGAAATTCTCTAATAATTTTACGAAGTTTTCGTTTAGTAATTCGCCGTAACCACTATAGTTTTTACCGATAAATTTGATATCAGTAGAACTATCTATTGTTCCGTCGCTTACGGTTGCTAAAACGCCTCCGTTTGTTTTGTTAACTGTATATGCCATTCATGTTCTCCACTAACATTATTTATATATTTATCGTTTAATTCACACTTGACAGATTAGTTAAAGTTTGAATTCTTACTGTATATTCAATCTCAATTAAGCGATTTAAGGACTTTTGTACAGGGTGAAACACAACATGGGTTAATAGTTTACCCGTATTCACTGATCCTGCCCAACTTTTAAGTCCTAGTTCGTCAAATACATAAGTTCCGTCAAAATTGTTTGTATTATCAAAAGCAGATTGCCCACTTGGCTCACCGTAATCTAGCAAACAACTCACTACGATATCTGTATAAACAGTACCCTCAACATGAGATGTAGTTATTTTATTACGACCTGAGTCAGTATTCAATGCTGATAAGTCATCAACTACTTTATAATATGTTTGGTTATACAAACTACTATTAGTACCACTACTATTAGCAGGCTTGTATGTAATTACTCCAGTAGGATCAACACTAGTTCCACCGTTTCCTAATGCTATTTCATGAACAAAGCCTGTTGTTTTATTAGCAATAGATAACGCTAATGCCTCACTCATATTTTCATAGTGAATAGCATTACGTTTATTAACAAATTCTTCACCAGTTTGCGGGTCAAATATTCTAATATGGCCTTCCACGTTTACATTTCCTGTATCGTCTGGCTTATTTTTTGAATTTTCTTTAGTGTTATTTTTCATATCTTTATCTTTTTCTGCTTTATTCATATATTTAGCTCTTTGTGTAAGTTGGTTCTTCAAGTAAGAAACTTGCTTGTACTGTGGTTGAATTTTGTAACCCTAATCCGTTACTAGCATTACTTCCTGATGTATTATACCATGTTTTTTCATGTGCCGACGGTATCTCTTGTCTACTACTAATGTCTATAACAAGACTATTAGTTGGGTGACTAGCCGGTATATGTGTACCACTGGTTCCTCGTCTCAACCTTTTAATTTTATTGTTTGTATTATCTATTTCTAAATATTCAATTCGTTCACTGCCAATCCAAATAATACCTGAAATATTAGCATTCGCATCAGGCACAGTTAGTTGAGATACTTTATTTAATGTTATTTCTGTGTCTGCCGATAAAATTTGTGCTGTTGTTATTGCTGTATGTCTATTAGATAATCTATAGTAATGATTTTTATCAAACAAGTCTTTAAAGATTTTAAATCCTATTGCTGGTCTAATAATTTCTTCTGTAAATTGTGTAACCATAGTAATGTCTGACGCTTGTAGAGAATCAGCAAATGCTATTTTATTCCCTACAAGTTTGTAATCTTGATTTGGAATCATTTTAACACCATTCTTAGTAACCCATAAGTAGGACATATTAGATGGTGTCTTAAATATATTAAACTCTGCTATGTTAACAACACTCGCTGTAACGGCATCAAATGCCACTGATTCAAATCCTCTAACATCAAAACCAATTTCTGTTGTGATAGCATTGCTTGATCCACCTTTAAATGTTTCAGTTGTCATTTTTAAATTATTATGATTATTAAATGTTGTTACAACAACTTTAGCACCAGGATTAAATGTTCCACCTGTAATGTTTAATGTAGTAGCATTACTTAAATTATAATCAGCACCAGCAGTAACTTCAACATCAATTTTTGAATTTGCTGGCGGAGCCGAGTCTAATCGAACTGCTTTTATTCCAGCACTAGATCCTGTAACAATAGTATATGCTGTTGTTTGTACACCGTTAATATAAACTTTTGTACCTGACTTTGATAATGTAGCATGGTTAATGTCCGCTGATGTAGTTATGTCGTACGTTGCTGAACTACTATCATTTGTTAGATATGTAAACACCGGTGGACGTAACCTAACTCCGTTAAGTTCAACAATAATTTTATCTGTTCTTGCTAAGTCAGTATCAGAGCCATCTGTTAATGTAAATGTTTTAGCACCCGACGTCCAAGTAAACTTGTCTACTGTTATTTGACTATATGTTCTTGTAGCACTTGAAACCACATCAAAGAACATAAATCTAACATTATCTCCAACTCCTAATGCTGATGATGGTGTCCATAATGTGCTATTACCAGACGCTGTTAGAGTGCCTGTTGTATTAGGAACACCGTTCACTGTAATAAAGTATTGTTTATTTGTTATTAGTGAATATTTTATTGGTAAACGAACATTAGAAGTACTAGCATATGCTGTAAATTCATAATCAAGTAATACCGAGTCGCCTGTGTTACCAAAACTTGTTAACTCAATCACTTCACCTGCCGCAGGTGCTGTTGTAAACGTGACCGTTTTTAATGTCCAGTCAATTGTATAATCAGTACTGGCTTTTCTACCGCCTAATTTTGACCAAACAATAACTTCTTGATCTGTTCCTGTTTTGTCGTCGCCAAATTTAAATACTTTGTTTGTGCCATCACCTTTATAGTTAATAGCATAGATAGGAAATCCTAATGCTCCGTCTCCATCTGTATCTGTGCTCGGCGCTGTTAGTACATTAATACTTAAACTATCAAATACTCTACCTGGTACAAACTCTTCTGGAGCATGAGAACTATAAGCATCAACAAATTTACTACTACCGTCAACAATAATATCTTCTGGTCTCAATCCTAGTTGTGTATCATTAAATTTACTTTCTAAATCTAAATCTAAATTTCTAGAACTTAAGACAAATCTGCCGTCACTGTCGACATCATAATTGTCAAATGCCTTACTATCAAATTTGGATTTATCATATCCTGGCTCAGCCGCAAATAGTGGGCCTTGTACTTTTGTTCCTGGGTAAGTAATACCTTTGAATATTGTTCCTAAGTCTACAGCATCATTCCCTGATTCTGGATTGTAGTATGCCATAGTTCTATCCATAGCATTATCAAATGTAGCATCTAGTTTAACTGTTAACTTATCACTGTCAAAAGATGCTCCAGATGTGAAGTTTTCATTAACTGTGTATGCTTCGTTATTATATTGAATAATATCGCTAGTTGTGTAGGCAGTATTTTTTGCCCATGTTTTAACATTAGAACTAAATTTAATTCTATCAAATTTTAATGTTTCTTTTATTTTTCTAGTCTTATTATTTCCAAGTACAGGATGTATGATAGCATCAATTGTAGGACTACCGCCAGATACTGTTACTATCGGAGGAGCAGTATAACCGCTACCGTTGTTAGTCATTGTTACTACATCTATATGATTGTCTTTTATTGTACAAGTTGCTGTAGCAGTAACGCCGCCTGCTTCTTCTGGTGCTGAGAATGTTAATATAGGTGCTGTTTGGTACCCTACTCCCCAACGTGACAGTCGAACGCTATCAACTGAATATGTATAGTTTTCTCTCCACATTTTATAAGCATTACTATTTTCTATTGTATTGCTATCGTGACTTTTTTCTTTATTTGGCGATCTAAATGTCTTAGTAATTTGATCATACGTTGAAGGTAGATCAAAGTCTGAAATATCGCCGTCATATGTTTCTTGTTTGGTATAACCTAACACATATTCTCTAATCTTTGTGTGGTAAGGTTTTACTTCGTTAATATAATTTTTAACAAATTCTTGGTTATCTCTTTGATACGTAGGAAACTGGTCTAGTGCTCTTAAGTTGTGCTTAACCTGAACAAAACTTGTTTTAAAAATCCAATCAACATAGTTTTGTTCTTGAAGTACAAACTTTAATAGTACAAACATTAATTTGTTATGTTCGTTTTGTAAATCGTTAATGAGAATTTGATTTTTAATAGAGTCGATAATATTTCTAGTTTCTATTTGAGGCTCAGTATCCATTAAGTTAAAGTCGTATCCGTCAGTGTCAAAGCCGTAATTAGTTTTAACATAATCATACAAATCATCACCAAACTTTAAAGTACCATTCTTTTGTCCTATAAGAGTATGCTTGCCATCTTCTTTAACATATAGATCCCAACTAGAACCAGTTGTAATTTTAATAATACTTTTATCTGCTATTATACTTTCATTTTCGTATACTTTATTAAAGTCAGTATAACGATAATCAACGTTAGTATCTACAGTATAACCTGGTTCATACCAGTCTGTGTAACTCCAAAACTTTTTAGTATCATAACTTTGTGTTCTAGTTCTTAACCATGTGTCGTCGGTTTGTAAAGAGTGTATACTCCACCTGCCGCCTACTTCTGAATCTGTTTCAACTAATACATTGTAACCTGTATCTTTAATTGCTACATTAACGTAAGTTAATTCTGTTAAATTTAAAACTTTCTCGTCATATTTGTTTGAGGTAGATAGAGGTAATGGCTCTTCTTCGTTCAACAGGCTAAAGTCTAAATTGTCTACTATGTTATACTTTTTAATAACATTATTCACATATGTTAGGTATTCTTTTAAAGCAAGATATCTGTTCATAAACACACCTTGCCTTGGTCTTATATTAATACCATATTTGTCACCAGCACTAAGATTAATATCAGGTACTATGTTGCCAGACTTATCTGCTCCTGCTAAACTGTCTTTAATTTTATTAAACAAATGGTCTGGTATTTCAAGTGATGTGCTACCTTCGGGTATTAATTCCCATTCTGTGTGTAGTATTTTATCGTTTGGTTTTTTATCGTACTCTATTGCTAATACTGTATTAGTTGCTTCTAAATATCTTGATACATTAACTAGTGCTAATTGGTTTTTTCCAGCAAACTGTACAAATCCTCCGCCGTTTAATGTAGGGTCTTCAATAAGTTTTACAATACCTTGAGTACTTAATGTTTTGTTAATATTGATTTCAGTTATACCTTCCGCCCAAAAATAATATTTTGTTTCTAAGTTATTAGTAGTGGTATTAAGTTTTTCAATTTGTACATAAGCATCGTTGCCATATTTCGCAACTCCAGGAGTATAATTAATTGGAGGAACAGGCGATTCAACCCACTCATAAATTCCTATTTTACTTCCAGGAAATAATCCTCCCCAAAATAAAGACTTATAATCCACGTCACCTTGCTCGTAATTAATAAATTTAAGTTCACTTAAATCCCACCAAATTTTTCCAACAAATGACTCATTAATCCAAGGAGTATCGCCTTTGTTAACGGCCCTAGTTCCAGTACTGTAATTGTAAACAGCAGGATCCCATGCTGTTTTATAATCAATATTTTGTTCTGCTTCGCCTAGTATTTTTCCTTTAATAGGATCAATATAATCTAAGTATGTTAAAATATTGTTTGTACTTTTATTATATAAAAATGCTTTGTTAATTCTATCAACGTCAACTAGTGGTTCTTCTCTTTCGTCAATGCTAAACAACTCGCCTGACTTTTTATATCTTATAACTTTACCTGTATTTTGTGTAGTACCGTCATCTTCCCACGGTGCTCCAACAAATACACTATCATTAGTAATCGCTATACTAGAGCCAAATTTATCATTAATAGACAAATTGTTTGTGTACAAACTATCTGCTTCGACCCAAGTCTTTCCTAATTTTTGGAATACATGAGTTGAGCCTGTGTAATATGTTTGGACAGTAAATCTAGTACCACTGCCGTCAAATAATGTTTTTTTGCTATCCATTGTAGTGTAAGCACGACTTGAACCGCTAGGGCAACCTACAACTAACAAGTCATTACTTCTACCAACTTCAATAACTTCACCAAACTTATGACCACTCGCAATTTCTTGATTTAGTGTAATGTCTGTTGGTGTAGTAAATGGCTTTAATCCGATGTCTTTATATATAGTGCCTGTTACTCCCGGAGTAATATCAATAGAATTCAATACTCCTGAACTATGGCTAACACTTAAAATTTGATCAGGACTAACACCTGTAACTGTTGATGTAATGCCTGGTATGTTAGCATCATTAATATCTTTTGATATCGACTCAATAGTAGTTCCTGATGCTGTAACTTTATACCCGTTTATATAAAAACTTTCACCTGTATTGTATGATGTAAAGCCTTCTTGTTCTGAAGATAAAACTAGTTTACCTGCACTTATATTTTGATTTCTTTCAAATACTTGTATTAACCCTGAATTTTCTATAACACCGTCTGCTTCGGGAACACCAACATAAATTGTTTGTGCTGTTTCGTCTATTGCTATCGCTGACGATCCAAATTGTCCGTTTTCTTGTCTACCATTGCCACTTGGTATAATTGTTTGTAATGGTAACCATTCGTTTGTCCATATCGCTATTTCGTCATTATGTAGTGGCGCTGATGTAAACGTAACTGTGTTACCAGATACTGTCCATAATATAGAACTATCGTCGTTCACTCTTCGAACCGGATCACCGTTTTGATAAACTACAACACCTGTTAGATCTGACACATCAAGACTAAATGCTTTAGTTGTGCCGTCACCTGTGAAAACTTGCCAGTGTCTTGTTTTAATTTCAGCGGCACCCATGTTTGTTATGCTAACATCACCTACAGTTGTTGTATTAGGAGCACCAATAACTAAATGTTTACCGTTACTATCTAAACTAATACTAGTCCCGTAGTCAGCAGTTGCGCCTGTAAATGTTTCTGAAAGTCTCCAACCGCCTAAGTATGCTATACTAATTGCCGCGGTATTTGCAGGAGCAGTAGTAAATGTAATTGTTCTGGTGGCCGGATTATATGAAAAATCTCTAGTAGCCATTAACTCAGTTGAATTTATACGAATGTATAATTCTGACGATGAGTTTATTTTAGCCCACCAACTGTCTAAGACAAATTGTGTTTGACTACCGTTACCAGTAGTACTATAAGTACTTTCTCCTGTGCTTGATTCTATTAACATTCTGTTATATAAAAATACTTTTTTATCTCCAGGAGCCGAAACCGCACACCATAATTCATTAGCACTCATTTTTACAGTACTACCAAACTTAGCACTTGTTGTTAATCCTGTTGGCTGGTCGATAGTTCCTGGTAAGAATGTACCACTCTTTGAATCGTAATAATAAAATATTACAGAACCTTTATTGCTATCAGTACCCGGTGCTCCAACAACTAGCCAACGTTTACTGTTTTCCCATTCCTCATATTTTCCAAGAAAGTCTTGTTTGTATCTTCCTTGTACTTTTTTACTATCTGTTGTTTTTGGAGGTTTAGACCATATCGGCGAACCTGTACTAACACTGGCACCTAATTCTAGAACGCCACTGACAGTACTATTAATTACAGCATTTTGTGATAAGTCCGAAGGATTAGGAGTGTATACTTGTATTCTATTATTTGACTTTTGTCCAACAACTAACCATTGGTTGTCCATGTCAGAGCAAATAGCATCGCCAAACTCTTCGTCGGCCACTCCTAACAATGGAGTAATTGATTGTTGCTCAACAAAGGATGTATTCTTCTTTGCTACAAACCAATAACCTGCTTCATCTTTATCTACATAAAACTTATCGTTTGTTTGCCATCCTAGTTTAGGTGCTGTAATTTGTTCACCGTCTTTAAATCTAACACTTTTAAATTTTAATAATACACTAGATCCATCTTCCGAACCTGCGCCTTCTTCGCCGCCACGCCCGGTTGTTGTAAATGTTGATGTAGTTGGTACTGATGTAATAGTATACACACCATTTCGTAGTAACTTAGTATCATCTGTATGAAATCCTTTAACAACAACAATGTCTCCTATTTGTAATAAATGGTCATCAGTAGTTGTCCAAGTCCAGTTGTCACCTGTCGTCCCGCCATCGCAATTAGTAACTTCTATAGCAGTGGTATCTAAGTATTTCATATCCCAGTCACCGGTGGCATCTTCTGCGACCCAAAGTGTATAGCCTATGTTCATGTCAGGTGTTAAATCTTTTAATGTACCTGTATCTTTATTGTAAAACAATGTAGCGTCAGCATCTGTTAATTTAGGGTATCCAGCATTAGGATATAAATCATCATAAAATACATTGTTGTTATGACCAGCGACATAGTTTTTCCTTACTGGTACCCAGTCATAATTTATATCTGCTGGTGCTTTATACAATTCACTTGTTAAGTATTCAGTCTTGCTATCAACACTAGATTTTTCTTGTGTTGTATTAAGTATTGTAATAGGTTGCGGATTGTCTACAAACCCTTCTTCGTTTAGTTCTATTTCAACTCTAGAGTTTAAGTCAGTTGCTCCGTACTCGGCATTCCTAATAGCCCACTCTTCATAAAAATTAATATCACTACTAATTTTATCAAACTTACTTCTAATTAATTTGTTAACAGCATTTGTTGTACCTTTTTCCTGTAACATGCCTTGATAAAACTTAACCTGGCTAACATCGTCCATACCAATTTGATTAAAGTATTCTCTATTTTGATAACCAATAGCACCTTTGCCGTATTTGTCTGTTTCGCTTTCTAGGTTAACAGCATTAATATCATAAAAACTTTCAAAGTTTTTGCCTAATGTATCAAAGTTAGGAAGTAGTCCTATTTTAAATGAGTCTGTTTGAGTCCAATTCTCATATATAAATTTAGATGAACTTGTATGTGCTGTAGAACTAGTATATAAAGTGTCCCTAAATCTAACAATATCTCCCCTAGCATAGTTTGTATTTGCTACCCAACTAGGAACGTTTCCGTCGTTATAAATAAATCCTTGTGCTGATAAACTACCGTCCCAGCCTCCTGTTTTACTTCCTACTAAACGTAGTCTATATTGCCTATTTCCTAAACCAGGTTGATATATTACGTCATTAAATTTTGTTATATTGTTAAACACCAATACATGCTCATATTGAACAAGTTTAGCATTAACAAGATAAATGCCTCCAACAATTTCATTTGGTGTTATTTCAAATTCATTATCTTGCCTATTCATTTTATATGAACCAGGTCTTAAAGGTTCATAGTTAGCATTTAATACATTTGTTTCTGCTTGGGTATTAGACAAAGCATCTGCAACACCCATCGATGTTAAGCATCTAACTCTTAGTGAACTAGGACTTAATGTAATAACCGATCCTGGTGTCCACCCCTGACCTGCCCAATGAACAAATTCTTTAACACTCATAGTCCAGTTTGCTACAATTTTTTGTGTACCAAAGTCTTCCATTCTATTATCAAAATCATAACCACTATTTGTTAAATATTTTTGATAAGAGAATAAGAAGTCAGCCACCTCTTGTTTAGTGTCAAACGATGTTCCGTATGGTACATAGGATTCTTCAGTATAATATTCTTCATACTCTGTTACCCGATCATTATTAACATCATGAACTTTAAAGTTGCCATTTTTTATAGGATCATGAATAGTAAATCTTGGATTATTTAAGTTATAACCAAATACTGTATATCCACTAGCATTGCCTTGGATAATTACACCACTGTATGGGATAGTTTTAATTGGGCCTGTTTTATGTAAATGAATAGCATAATCTTCATCTGGCACATAAACTGAATTACTTGTGCTGGTTGGCGATACTTGTTCTGCTAATACTTTAATAAGTTTTTTATCTGTATAACCTTCTAATTTATGTGCTAATTTAATATCTAATTTTGTAAGTACATCTGTTAGGTTTGCTTTTACATCTACATTTAACCAACGTAAGTAATCAGAAATGTAATTTCCGCAACCTTCATATCTTGTTGTTGACGTGTCAACTTTTAAGTCTGTAGGTGTTTGACGTTGATTAGTTGATGTTAATATTAACTGATTAGTTAATGTACCTCTAACTATTTGACTCTTATTAAACAGTTGACTAAAGTATTCTGATGGTCTAATTAGTGACATTAAATGTTGTACACTAAAAGGATAACTGCTAGAGTTTTTCCAAGCAGTTTCGGGCGGAGCACCATCACCATACTTCCATGAATGGCTTGGTGATAAATCGCCTGAGTTAGTAGTTAAGCAATCAATAGGCGAACATATCTCTCCATTTTCTGTTACTGGCATTATTGAATATATGTTTTCTCTTTTATATAAAGTGCTTGTTGTATATTCTGTAGCACTAGTATACCGTTTCCCGTCTCTGACATCATTCCATAATACTTCGTTACCTGATGTATAAGGTGCTACTCCGTATCTAGTTTCCCACCAAGTAGGCTTTTCACTCCAGCCAAACATTTCCCAAGCATTAGTATGAGGTCTTTCAGTGTCAAAGTAATAATTAAATAATCCCTTCCAATGGCTTTGCTTTAATAAACTCTGGTCTAGTATATCTACAAAGTTTTTGTAGTTCCAAGTTTTAGAATCGTTAGCATCAAAGAATGTATTGTCAGTATAACTAATTCTATGTTTAGTAGTCCAACGTAAAAACTCATCTTCTAAAATATCGTTAACTTCTGCTACAGTTACGTCAGTTGCTCTCCAACGTCCAGGCAGATACTTTTTAATATCAAATACATTTTCTTGATAATGTGTTTTAATATTGTTGTAAATTCTTTTTTCAAGTTCTAATATAATATTGTCTCTACTATCACCGTATGCTATAGTTCTACTACCGTCATGACCAATAATAACATTTCGTGTTTCAGCATATGTGTTATCACTTACTATCTCAGGTTTAAACTTTGGATATAATCCTAGTTTAGTAGGGGTAGGAGCAACATAGTTTCCTAATGTATTAGTGTAGTCGGCAATTTTTAGTACATCGCCAATTGCTATTGTTTTAATAAGTTTAATGCTTGAACTAGTCGATTCAAATGTATAATCAAGTCCGCTGTATAATTGTACATTATTTAAGTATACTAATATAGCTCTATTGCTTGGAACACTATTATCAAATATACTATCAATTTCGTACGTTTTATCTCTATCGTCAGTAATTGTATATGTTGTTATTTCAGCATCTGCTCCATACGGAACCATGTCCGATGTATAAAAAGGAAATGTTGAACTCTTATTGGCATTAACATTTTCCATAACAGTAT
>ERZ1046148.1056-NODE-1056-length-14774-cov-6.433046_pt1 | contig 14774 bp, 30 predicted proteins | sample MGYA00383090_ERZ1046148 | MGnify/ENA primary metagenome ERZ1046148 (study PRJEB29581, sample SAMEA5548360) | metagenome | biome: marine; feature: coastal; material: water | depth 25 m | study: Short-term variability in the microbial, nano- and picoplankton... | reverse complement strand
AATGTTCTTCAGAGGTTACTTCAAGTTAGGAGTACAGTTCTTATACTCTTCTTTAGTTCAATGGGGAGTAATAACAACATAATAATAATGTAATAATAGAGGGGAGGCTAGTCCTCCTCTCTTAATTACTTTTGAATAATCAATAAAAATAAAATAAAATGGCAATAGATAAAGGTATAGGCGTTGAGTGTAGTAATTTACAATCAACAGGTGGTATCACTCAGATACTATTAAGGTCTTGGGATACTAATGATGTAGTTCTTTATGGCAATGCTGCTTCAGAGCATGACATTGATAGTATTCTTACAAGTGCTTCACCTGCTGCTTGGTTTGTTTTTGAAAACAAAAACGAAACTGGGGCATTAACAGTAAACGCAACTAAAGAGAACGGTTCAACTGCTTTTGAGTGTACATTATCATTTATGGTACCACAAATTAACAATGACCGATTTGCAGAATTTCAAGCAATGTTGGACACCTGTATGATGGGGGCAGTAAAAGATACTAATGGTTTTTGGTGGGTGATTGGCGCTAGTGAAACATATGCGAATGAGGATGTTCAAGCAAAAAATCAAACTTATTTGAACTTGACTTCTATGGAAGGAGGAACAGGTGCGGCTTATTCTGACGAAAGTGGAATGACAGTTACTTTAACTGCAAGACAGTTTGAATTACCAAGAAAGTATGTTGGAGTGGTTAGTGTTGATACTTCATTATTAACAGCAACTACAGAAGCGTAATAATTAAAGGTATATCAATAGGTTGGACTTTGTTCGTAAAAAGTTTTATAACATTTCCCTATTAATATCTTTTTTTAATAATGTGTGATTGTGGGAAAAAAATTGTAGATTTATCACACTTAAAAATATATACAGTTATGGCAGAATACAAAGCGAAGTGATCATCAGGAGCAACTTATAAAGGGAGTTTTAAAATTAAATGGGCTACTGCAACTCAAGAAGAGTTGGCTTATGCTTACGAAGATTTAGGTTTAACTACATTAGTAGAAAAATTATCAACTACAAAAACAAAAGATGAGCCAAAGAAAACAAAAAAGTCAGGTAAAAAATCTACAGAATCAGAAGAGTAATACTTTTGAGTTCGGGGTTTTTAATTTAGCAATTCCTGAGCATATTGAAGAACCACAAGATTTAGCAAAGGTAAGAACCAGATTCATACCTTTTGGCACTAATAACCTTTTTCCTCAATATTTAGCAGAATTAAAAAGAAAATCTAGTACACACAGAAGTGTATTGGCACAAAAAGCAGTATTCACAAGTGGTGCAAAGTTTGTAACCAACAATGAAACTGTTAAAGATTATATCAAAGATGTAAATGCTGATGGAGAATCATTAAGAGAGGTTTTTAAAAAACTTGCTGATGACTATTACACTTTTGGAAACGCCTATTTAGAGGGCGTATTATATGATGGTGGACTGAATCTATATCACATAGATGCAACTACTGTTAGAATGTCTAAAAACAAGAAAGAAGTATATGTACACCCAGATTGGGCTAAGTACAATACAATGAAAGATAAATTATCTATTATTCCTCTTTACCCAAACAGTAAGGCTAGTAGATTTGTCCTTCAGTTTAAAGATTATGAACCTACATTCCAATTTTACGGACTACCAGACTATGTTGCTGCTTTAGAGCATATTGCTGTAGATTATGAAATCGGTAAATGGAATCACACTAAGTTCAAAAATGGCTTTCAGCCTTCTGCTATTATTGAAATTAATGGTGATATGGGAGAAGAAGAAGCAAAAAAATTAGTAAGAGAGGCACAGAAGAAGTTTGTTGGAGATGGCAACAATGGCAAGATAATGTTTATTGTTAAGAATGGGGATGCTTCAAATGCTAATGTTCAAATTATAAAAGATGACCAAGAGGGGAGTTGGATAGACTTACAACGAATAACCGACCAGAATATTGTAACTGCTCACAGGTGGCAACCATCATTAAGTGGCTTAGTAAGTTCTGGAAAGATGAACAATACAGGTAGTGAGATTAGGATTGCTTATGATTTAGCAATGACTACAGTAATTAAAGACACTTCTGATTTACTTTTAAATGGCATAAGAACTGTTTTATATAAAGAAATGGGGTTCTTGCCAGAAGAGTTAATAATACACTATGAGCCGCCAATTAGTTTTGCAACTCAAATTGACCCTAAAGCAATTCTTACTATAAACGAGCAAAGAAAAATGCTAGATGAGGACTTGCCTATGCTTGAAGAAGGGAATATGTTTATAACAGACAGAGAGCAAATCATCGTAACAAGAGATGATGATGCGGATGGTATAGGTGATGACGATGCTGGTGACTTACAAGTAACTGAAACAAAACAATAACTATGGCAAATGTAAATCAATATAATCCTTTAGTTACTGCAGAAGAAGTTATAAGCAATAGTTTTACAAATGCTAATACTGACCCTGCTTTAATATCTAATAACACCATACTCCTTTCTGAGTTAGCGCACCTAAAATCAGCAATAGGGAATAAATTCTATGAAGAGATAAAAACACAACATCATAACGGAACTTTAACGGCAGCAAATCAGACTTTAATGGATGACTTTCTTGTTAGGTGTCTTTGTTGGTTTGTTAGGTTTGAAGTAATTAATGAAGTTCAGAGTAACAGTAGTAGTGCTGGGATAGTTCATAACATAGATGAGTTTGCTACTATTATAGACCCTTCAGAGTTGAATGCTTACAAGCAAGATACTTATAGAAAATCAGAGATATATTTAAAAGATATGTTAGATTACATGAATGACGATGACCAAAGTGGTTTATACCCAACTTATGAATCTAACAAACCTTGTAATGAAAATGTTTACAAGAATCATGGAATAATAATGTATGACAGTATATATTCAAGACCAACTAGAAATTATGGAAGTTGGAAAAATTACTGTCCATGTGACGACTGTTAAAATAAAAATAAATGGCTGCAAACGAACATAAAAATTTAACCGATATTAACAGGCATAATCCTAAGGGGTTTGAAAGTGCTATAAACAATACTGTTTGTAGTAAGTCTATAGGAACGAGTGCTACTGGGACTGATGGCAATCTTATATGGCAAGATAAGTCTTTGATGGGTGTTAGCAACTACAAAATGCAAGGATATACTGCCGCAGCGACAAGTAATTATCAATATGGCTCACTTATTTCAGATAATCTTTCACCATTTTTAATAAGTATAGATGCTGGAAATACTGCTGTGTCTTCTATAACTATTGTCCCTAGTAGGTTTTCTGCTGTTGGTCTAGGATGTGTAGTGCCTGAAAACGCTACTGTAACTTCAATAAAAGGATGGGCTTCATCTACTGGTTCAGTTGATTTTACGATAGCCATATGCAAGATAACTCCAGTTGCTGGGGCGAGTGCAGCAGTAGCAACTACTGTAATAAAGGAAATCACTAAAACTGGTCTAGGGAGTTTAGATGAGTTAATATCTGTAGACGAAACCACATTTGCAGCCGCAATAGATGCAGAAATTTCTGCAGGAGATATTATATTCCCAATGATAAGACAAGTTGTGGAGTCAGGGGATGAGATTCAATTTAATTTAACTATAAGAACAACTACTTTCTAATGACTACTAAAGAAGAATTGATTGCAATGAAGAAAGATATAAGCACCATAAATGGGAAGATAGATAACATTGATTCTAAATTAGACATGCTGACTGATAAACTTTTAAATCCAGATAATGGAGTAACTGCTAGAGTTAACAGAAATACCTCTATGAGAAAATCATTAGTAAAGGCTATGTGGATTATATATGCCATAACTTTAGGGGCATTAATAAAAATATTTACAGAATAAAATAAAAAATAACAATAAAAAAATAATAAAATGAGTACATACGATACAGATAATACACTACTTTTTGAGATGCTAGGTAAAGGCAATGGAACAGAGGTTTTTACTACTGTTGCACAAACAGGAAAAGACTGGTACTGCATATATTTCCCAATTGAATCAGTAATTGCTTCTATAGCAGGTGACGCTACTAACATTACTGCTCTTGCAGGGCAGACTATGGCTGCTGGGTCTTCGTTACTTCTTAGAGTTACTTCAATAACTTTAACAAGTGGAATGGGGATTGGATACAGAGAGCATGACGGAAATACTTCTTCATAATGAGATTAGCACTAGGTATATTTCTCGGATTAAGACCTTTAGGGGGCGGTGGAGGTGCAGACCCTATAGCACATTTGATTTCTGACTTTCAGGACAGGGTTACAACTGATGGTGGAACTAATGAAGGGACTTCTTGTTTAACCGCTATACTAACTTTTATAAATGACATATCATGACATTATTAGATGATTCTAAAATAATTACTACTGCTAACTCTTTTAAAGCAGGAACTCTTTATAGTATTAAGCCTGATGACGGAACTGCAGATTTTACTATAACTCGTTCTTCAACTGCTACAAGGATAAACAGTTCTGGTAATATAGAGTCTGTTGCAATAAACGCACCACAAATTACTTATTCAGGTGGCTGCGCCTCTTTTTTAGTAGAGCCTCAAAGAACTAATTTACACTTATATAGTGAAGAACTTGACAATGCTGCTTATCAAAAAAGCGATGTAACTGTAAGTGCTGATTCAATTGCCTCTCCTGATGGTACGGAAAATGCTGATGAATGTACTGTAGGTCAGTATGCTCAAATGTATCAGACAATTTCTCTAGCATCATCTACAACTTATACTTGGAGTTTTTATGTAAAAAGGGGAACTATAACCAATATAGGTCAGCAGATTTATAATATGAATGGAGATGGAGAGTATGATAGCGGAAGTTATTACTCTCAAATATCAGCATCAGGGTGGACAAGAGTTTCTTTCACTTTTACAACTGGCGTTAATGGAGGAAATACTCGTTTTTACCCTATAAATGGAAGTGGGGTATCAGGTATAGGGACTGTATCCCTGTGGGGTTTTCAAATAGAACAGTATTCAGCAGCCACTTCTTACATTCCTACAACTTCAGCGTCAGTAACAAGAATAAAAACATTATGGGAGGCAACAGGACTTTCTACTGTAGTAAAACCAACAGAAGGGGTGTTAATGGCAGAGATAAGATTTCCTCATGGAAACACAGACATGACTACAAACCTTTTTAGTTTAAATAGTGGTAGTACAAACATGGTAAACATAGGACATTGGGGTGGTTATTTTGGACAAGTAACTATGAATAGTAGTCATTTACTTTTTGGACTAAGTGGTCAACCTGCTGTTGATGCAAACTTTCATAAAATTGCTGTTAAATATAAAAGCGGTCAATGTGCTATTTGGTTTGATGGAGTTGAAACAAATTCTTCAACAACTACTGGCGCACCTACTGGAACAAACATGAATGAAATTGCAGGTAGTTATGGTGGTATGAGTGGCTTTTGGCCGTTCTTTGGAGAAATAAGACAAATACAATACTATGAAGATGCGCTATCAGACCCCGAACTGTTAGATTTAACTACTCCTTAAGAAAAAGATGACCATATTAGATGACGCTAAAATAATTACAACTGCAAATGCCGCTAAAGCAGGTGTTTTGTATAGCGTTAAGCCAGAGAGTGGATTAGCAGATTTAGATGTCACGAGGTCAACAACCGCTACAATAGTTAATGAATCAGGTATAATAGAGTCTGTTGCTGTTAATGAACCTCAACTAGACTATACAGATGGCAGTTGTCCAAGTTTTTTAGTAGAACCACAAAGGACTAATTCAGTAAGTAGAAGTGTAGATTTCAGTTGGTTTGGTTATTATTATAGCAATGCTTCTGTTACTGATAGTAGCGTAACCTCTCCTGATGGCGGGACAAATGCTAGTGAAATAACAACCACTAATTCAAGTCATTATATGTTTACTGAGCAGACAGTAACAGCAGGAAGCACATACACCTTTTCTTTCTACGCTAAAAGAGGGACAATGACAGATGTGAAGTATGCTGTTTATAGTTGGAACGCCAGTTCCTACATAACTTCTCCCACTTCTTACTACTCTCAGACATCATCAAGTTGGTCTAGGATTAGCATTACTTTTACAGTTCCATCAGGCACAAACACAATAGGGGTAAGAACTTTAGATGATTCAGGAGTAACAGGGACGGTGTTTATTTGGGGGGTTCAATTAGAGAATGGCTCGTATGCTAGTTCTTACATTCCCACTACGGCAGCAAGTGTAACTAGAAATGCAACTACATTTGTTAAGTCAGGATTGTCAAGTTTAATAGGACAAACAGAGGGGGTTCTTTTTTTAGAAACACAATTTTTAGAAGTGCCAACAGCAGCAAAATTTATAGGAATAGGGCAATGGGGGTTTGACCATGTTAGCATTGGAGGATATAGTAATGGCAATTGGTCAGTATTTTTCTATCTTAATGGCTCACCAGTAATATTACCTACAACTCTTGGCGCAATAGATGCAAACTTTCATAAAATTGCCTTTAAATATGGAAGTGGTGATAATGCTGTTTGGTTAGATGGAGTAGAAATATATACATCAAGTGCAACAGGAACTCCTAGTGCTACTGATATGGAGATATTTGGAGGAAAACTAGGGAATGTTTTATACACTTTTGATGGGAAAATAAAACAAATGCAAGTATATGATGCAAAACTAACAGATTCGGAACTTTTAACTTTAACAACTTAATATGAATATATACAAATTACAATACGATAACAAAGAACAAGCAGATGCTGACTTCTTAGACAAAGGAGTAGTACATACTGTAGAAGCAGAGGGAGAGCAGCATACAGTTTATACTGAAGCAACTCAATCAATAGTAGACTTGGGTAAAATAATAGAAACTCAAGGCACTTATGACCCTGATGGTAATGTAATAACACCGCCTGTTTATTATGATGGTGTATTTTACGATATAATGACTACTCAGCATATAGACTTTGGAACTAATGCTATAACTCCTACTGATTGCATACATGGATTTGCAGGTTACAGTATAGATGCTAACGGAGATAATGTTCATCCAGAGTAAAAAATGAAGAAATTCATCTTAATACTATTGCTTTTGTTTGGTTTAAAATCTCAAGCACAAGTTGATTGGTGCGATTCTCTTTATTATTATACATTGCCTAGTCCTGTTTTTAGCGTTGTAGGTATGTATACAGATGGGGTTAATGATATTGCAGATACAGTTACATGGGCATGGACAGTATGCAACACATCTTTATGTTTTTCTGAATCGGGAACATATGCTTCTTTCCCTTTAATTCAGCCAACAGACACTATAAAGGTGTGTTATAACGCCTACATAGCATCCATACCATTAGTTTCTTGCACTAATGTTTGTGACTCATTAGTTTATAATGGGAGTGAGTGGGTTTATTTCCCAATTACAAATACTGTTGGTGTAGAAGAATTACAAATACCAGACAAGAATAAATATATAGTTTATGATATGCAGGGAAGGATTGTGACCGATATAAAAAAGAACACAATATATATATTGGATAAGAAAAAATTTATTATCTTTCAGCGAAATAAATAATGGCTAAGAAAGCGGCTATTTTTAAATTCAAGGGAAATGCTAGGAAAAAGCGTAAAGGAGTGCATTCTAAAAACGCTTCAAAAGGGCAGAATGGCTACAGGAAAAAATACAGGGGTCAAGGAAGATAAAATGAAATTTAAATATTTTAAAAAATCAGAGTTTACTTGCAAGTGTGGATGTAAAAAAACTCTAATTGATGATGATTTGTTATATATGCTAGACAAGGCTAGGGGATTTGCTAAAATACCATTTAAAATAAATAGTGGGTATAGATTTGAAAACCATCCTGAGAGCATAAAAAATCCAACCTCTTCACACATTAAGGGTTTGGCAGTAGATATTGAGTGTAAGAACAGCAACTCTAGGGCGGTAATGATGGATGCTTTAGTTTATGCTGAGTTTGAAAGATTTGGCATTAGCAAGTCTTTTATTCATGTGGATGTGGATGTAGTTGACAAGCCAAGTCCAGTTATTTGGCTTTATTAAAAAGAGTATTAATTTTAAATATATATTATGGAAACCTTAAAAAAAATGTTTGATTCAAGAAAGTTTTGGTACACAATGGGGGCTGTATTTGTTCCTTTTGTTGCGGTTAAATTAGGTCTTACCGAAGGTGAGGTTGAGAAAGTTTATTACGCTATTCTTACGCTTATCTTAGGTCAAGGATTGGCAGATATTAAGAAGTAATGTTACAGAAATGGTTAGGTCAGGCACTTCTAAAGGGAGGTGTGAAGCCAATAACAGAGTTATTAAAGGCAGTAAAAGAACTTTTTACAGACACTAAAGGCAAGTGGAGTAGCAAAAGAACCATTAGTGGAGTGATAGTTGTGGCTGCAAGTTTGTATATTGAGAAAAATGGCATAAACACTAACGCCCTTATATTGACTGGGTTAGGCGTTTTACCATTATGCTTTTCAGTATTTGAAAAAAATAATTGTAATTCTTGTTGTATTGAGAAAAAATGATTATGTTTGTGTTAACTTAGGCAGGGTTGTTCCTGTTTTTGTTTTCATTGTTTATAGTTTTCAAAGGTGAGGTGTTAACAAACATCTCACTTTTGTTTTATATAATCTTTTTTTTTGGTATATTGCAATAAAATTATTACACTATGAAAAAATACGGAAAAAGACTTAGACTTTCTGAAGATGAGGTTGAAATGGTTTATGAAAATAGAGCCGAAAGTACAACAAACTTTAATGGTAACACCGCTTTAGATATTCACCTTTCAGAAAGAGGAATCTCCAAGAAAGATGTGGTTTCTGTTAAGCATTGGCAATCTGCAAGTGGGGAGTATAGATTTAGCATTGTCACTAAAGAAGATGTTTCTACAGATGCTGATAACATTATAGAAAAGATTAAAGACTTTATAGACAATCACTCTCCTGAATATCCTCCTGTTAAAAGAAAAACCAAAGAAGGCAGTCACTTGCTTGTGGTTAATCCAGCAGACATTCATATAGGCAAGTATGCAAACGCAGCAGAAACTGGAGATGGCTACGATGTTGAAACTGCGTGTATGAGGGTTTTGGAGGGGTTACAAGGACTTATAGATAAGTCAAGAGGGTTTGATGTAGAAAAGGTTTTATTTTGCATAGGGAACGATGTTTTACATATTGACAATGTTTATGGGACTACAACTAAGGGGACATATCAAGATACCGATGGCAAATGGTGGGAACATTTTGAAGTTGCATTAGCACTATATGTGAAATGTGTAGAAATGCTTAGAGAGGTGGCAACTGTAGATATTGTTCACTCTATGTCTAACCACGATTATCAGAGTGGGTTTCATTTGGCACATGCTTTAAAAAGTTGGTTTAGAAAAGACAAGGAAATTGATTTTGATATTAGTGTGACTCACAGAAAGTATTATCAGTATGGAAGTAACTTAATAGGGTTAGAGCATGGGGATGGTGCTAAGATGGACAACTTGCCTCTGTTAATGGCTCAAGAAAAACCAGAAATGTGGAGTAAAACTAAATATAGATATTGGTACTTGCACCATATACATCACAAGGTTAAGCACAAGTGGAGAGATGCTAAAGATTTTATAGGGGTTACTGTAGAGTATATGCGTTCACCATCAGGGACTGACAGTTGGCACTCAAGAAAAGGATTTACAGGCGTTCCTAAAGCGGTTGAAGGATTTTTACACGAAAAAGAGAGTGGGCAAGTAGCAAGATTGGTTCATTATTTTTAAAAATCAAACAATTTTATATCTAGCAGATAAACATTTATAAAAAAAATGTTAAAAAACATTTGGTAGAACAATCCAATTTTATATATTTGCATTGTAGTTTTTGAGAGGTTCCAAACCTAACTATCGTAATACTTGTCGTAATACTTAAAAGGCAGGGTAAAATGCCCTCTCAGATTCTACACTAAACTTTAATAACTAAAACTAATTAATGGAAGAAAATATAATTAAAAGATTTAAACTAACTGAACAAGAAGTTCTTTGCATAGTTAGTGAGTGGTATCAAAATGGGATGTATCCAGATACATTACAGAATGAAGATGGGCTTGAGTTGTGTGAAATTACACAAAGTCTATGGGAAGAAATTAATAACTAAAAACTATAAAATTATGGGAAAAATGAAAGAACAATTTATGAAAGAAAGAGAAGAAACAATTAACGCAATGCACGACATTGCACAACAGCCGAGTATTAATCAATTAAACAATAACAACATGACAAAAAAAATGAGAGAAAAACTAATGAAACAACCTGAGCCTGTTCAAGAAACTAGAAAAGAGGTTTTAACAAGACTCTATAAAGAGAATGGCTTAGTAAGAGAAGATGTGCATAAAGACCCTAGAGGCTTCTCTACCATAACAAGAAGTGGTGTAGATAAGATTGCTGCTAAAAATGGGATAACTATAGGCTATGAAGTTATACTTTTAGATATAGAAAAAGGGGAGTGTGTGCTTAAAGCAGCAGCGACCATGAAAGTTGGTAACGATGTTAGGAATGTAATGAGTTTTGGAGAGGCTAGTGTAAGTAACAATCTTACTGGAGGCGGTAAGAAGTGGCTCGTTTCCATGGCCGAAAAAAGAGCAATGGGTAGAGTTGTTCTAAAGTTGGCAGGATTTTACGAACAAGGAATGTATAGTAAAGATGAAATGGATTTTGAAATGTCTGGCGATTCAAATGCAAAATAATTGAGTGATTATGATTGGATAGATGAAGTTCTTGATGGTGAGCCAACGCCTATTACAGATACGCAATGGCTCATCATTGAGGGTAACATAGATGGAACTTCGCTACCATTATCAATGAAAGCAGGTATACTTAATGATTTGCAAAACTTAACAGAACTTGAAGCAGCAGCAGTAATAACTTTAATAAATGAAAACAAATATGACAGCGACCCTAGAAAACAATGGGAAAGAATGTTCAAAGAAGGAGTTTTTGGACATAGAGATTTATGACCATTTTAAAAATCCCCACTCTTACATTTTATGGAATAAGAAAAATATTTTAGGAGAGGTTGTTGAAGATTCAATAATACAACTATTAAATAAAAACCAGTTGGTAGACTTTTATTTTGCAGGTAAAAAAAAATTCAAGATAGAGAAATGGAAAATTGAAAAATACTTATTAAGAAATGACAAATAAATATTCTTTAGATAAAATCAGAAAATCAAGAAATGAGTTTGAGGCTTTGTTAAGGATATACGGAATATCTAACTTAAGGCTATGCAAGGTTATTGAGGTTAACTACCTTACAAGTAAAAAGTTTATAGAAAATCCAAGCACCATGAGGTTTATACACGCTAAAAGATTAGCAGACTTTATAGGGCTTGAAACGCAAGATATAGTTGATACAATAGTGTACGACTTAACTTAAAATAAAAATAATGAAAAGAAGAAGATTGAAATTTAGCGACTATTATCATGATATAATTATCAAAGAGATAGCGGCTATTTACAATGTAGACAAGGATAGGATATTTTTGGGAAGCAGAAAGAAAAATATTATATTTGCTAAAAGACTATATATCTATGTATTAAGAGAAATGTTTGGACTAACTCTTAAGGAGATTGCTGAGGTAACAAATTTACATCATGCATCTGTAATTCACCACTCAAGACAGTTTGAGTTTTTTTACAATAATTACATTCAAGATACTGAAAATTTTGAAAGAGTGGAGAACATGATAATTGAAGTTGAAATAGATGAGGAGATTGCAGGTCTAGAACAACAATTAGATAAAATAAACAAATCATTAACCAAATTGTATAAAATAAATAAATTAAAAAATGAAAGACAAGAAAGAGAAAGTCTACTTACCGAGTAGCATTAAAAACATTGAAACCAAGTATGGAAGTATGCTTATTGGAAACTTCAAAGTTGATGAACTTCAGGCAAACTCAAAGAATGGATGGGTGTCTATGGTCATTGTAGAAAGAAAAGAGCCATCAGAAAAAGGGGCTACCCATTATGCCTATGTAAACGATTACGAGCCGAAAGAAGAAAATAAAACATCTCCTAAGAAAGTAAAAGCAAAAGACAAGGATGATGACCTTCCGTTCTAATGATTAAGTGGAAAAATACTACCTACCCTAGCACTTTCATTGGATTGTCTGATGAACTTGCTAAGGTAAGAAGTATGCTATCTTCTGATGTATATAACGAGAATACAGAAAAATATAGAGGAAGTCAAGAACACACTATTCAAAGTCTAGGAATATTTGCAGAGTTAGTCGCTAGACATATACTAGAAAGCAATAAAGGGGTGAAATTTAAAGCAGCACCATTGATTGATAAAAGACCAGTAGTTGATGCCGATATAGTTATGAAAGGTATTGGTGAGTTAAACTATATTGATGTAAAAGGAGTTAGGAGTGGTGGGAATGCCCTTAGAGTTAATTTTAAAGCCCATAACAACCCTCAAAAGAAAGTTACGCACTATCTGTTCATACAGCCATTAAACGCCTTATATGCAAGATTTTGCTGGTTTAAGTATGAAGATGTAAGTAAGTGGGATGTAGTTATGTCAACTTATACAGAGTGCTATGAGTTAGAAATACAAAAACACAATTAAACAATGAAACAACCAAACTACTATGCTATAATAAGTGCTGAGGTTAGGTACGATAAAAATCTAACTGCAAATGCAAAATTATTATATGCTGAAATTACAGCACTACTTAATATGAATGGAGAGTGCTTTGCTACAAACAAATATTTTTCTAATCTTTATGGTAAGAGTATAGTGACTATTTCAAAGTGGATAGGAGAACTTATTGTAAATGGCTATATATCATCTAGTTATGTATACAAGCAAGGTACTAAAGAAATTGATAGGAGGTATTTAAGTATTCTTAAAGGGGGTATTAAAGAAAACGACAAGGGGGGTATTAAAGAAAACTTTAAGGATAATAATACAAGTATTAATAATAATATTACATATAGTAATAATAAGGTGCGTTTTAAAAAACCAACTGTTAATGAAATTGCTGAGTATTGTATTGAAAGAAAGAACAGTATAGATGCAGAAACTTTTTATGATTTTTATGAAAGTAAAGATTGGAAGATAGGAAGCAATAAAATGAAGGCATGGAAGGCTTGTGTTAGAACTTGGGAGAAAAGACAAATTAAAAACAATTCAGGTATGAGTAAGATACACTCTCACTTACAAAAGAATATGAATGTAAAAGAAAAACTAAAACAACAACTAAAACAATGAAACAGATAAAAACAATGACAAAAGAAGAACTGCTTATGGGTGCAGTAGATTTAATTAGCAAAACCTATATTGAGTTGGGGCAAAATAATATTGAAGAAGACACTATAATGATTCTTGCTCAAAGTTTAGCAGATGATTTGTCTAAAACTTATAGAAATTTTTACTTTGAAGATGCTCAAAAAGCATTCAACTTAGGAGTTAGAAGTCCTATTAATGGAGATTTCATACACCTTAATGTGCCAACTTATATGAAGTGGTTAAGAAAGCATAAAGATTTAATTTGGGATGCAAGAGCCAAAGTAGACAAGGGGGAGAATCCATTAGAAGTACCTTATTATAGACCAGAACCAAAACTTTTAAAATGAAGATACTAACAATCATTTGGGGAATACTTATTTTTATGTGCATAGTGGAGGCTTATTTTTGCACTAAATTTGAAGATGAATTATAAAAATGTATATTTGTAAAATGAAAATGTATTTATTAGAAATCCTGACTGTTTTTATTGCATACAAAGTAATGAAATCAGTATTACTAAAGGAAGAAAATAACATAGAAGAAAACTTAGATAAAATAAACAAAAAAAACAATGACAGATAAAAGAACTTATAGAACTATAAAGTGGGTTTTGAAAGACCATATAAAAAAGAATGTAAAAAGTTTGTGGACTTATAAAGATGACAACTTTACCTGCATATATAAAAACTATAGCGGAGATAGTAATATTCACACTCCATCGCAAATGCTAGAACTAATTGACAATTTAATTGATAAAGAAAAAAATGACTAAACATAATAAGTATTTTTACGAGTCTGGTAGAAACGGATGGACACCATCCAACACTATAAATCCTAAAATGTTATTAAGCAAAGAAGAAATAATGGGAGATAAAAAAGAACCAATAAATTTAAATTTCAATTGGCATTTAGAAAAGGTATCAGAAAAAATAGTTAATCTTTTAAAAGAAAAGAACGCAGCATATGGTAACACCGCCCTTAATCCAGCAAACATATTCAGCAAACTAGACTCAACGGAGGCTATATGTGCTAGACTTGATGATAAGTTGTCTAGGATAAAAAACAGGGGTATTGATGACAAAACAGAAGATACTGTTGACGATATAATTGGATATTTACTACTTTTAAAAATGTCAATGGAAAAATGAAAAAACCAATCTTTAGAGTTTTTATATCTTACGAGATAAGAAACAAAAAGAAAGTAACCAGAAAAGTTAATACTGGTACTTTAGATACTTTTGTTCTTACTTCAAATATAAAAGAGATTAAAAACGATAAAGAGTTGATAGATAGAATATGTTATATAAACAAAAAGAAACCTGAAAGCGTAGATATTAAAATAACAGACATAGATATTGAAAATCAATATGGAGAAACTACAGACAGGTTTGATGAATAATATTAAGTTATGCCAAAAATCAGAAAAATAAAATTAGAAGACAGGAAAGACAGTAGAGGTGGAGGATACTCCAGAAGGAAGTTTACTGTTGAAGAGGCAGATGCTATTAGAAAAGAATACCGAAC
>ERZ1046148.1051-NODE-1051-length-14802-cov-10.051604_pt1 | contig 14802 bp, 20 predicted proteins | sample MGYA00383090_ERZ1046148 | MGnify/ENA primary metagenome ERZ1046148 (study PRJEB29581, sample SAMEA5548360) | metagenome | biome: marine; feature: coastal; material: water | depth 25 m | study: Short-term variability in the microbial, nano- and picoplankton... | reverse complement strand
AAAAAGACATTAATTGTCTAATTTGTGACCTTAATTTTTCTACGATTTATTGTCAGTTACAATCTCAAGAGGTTTATCCTCTTTCTTTTCCTCTGAAGGGAAAGGACCATTCTTGGCTTCTATTAGAAAACCTAGAAGATTTCTAAGTTCTTTCTCTTCTAAAGGAATATCATCTATCTCATAGATAGTAGTATTAACAACTGGCGAACTAACATCAGTTGTCTGTATCGTGACTTTCGCCATTATCTCTTGCATAATTACCTCTCTTTAAAATTTTAGTTATAGTACTCTCCGTAAACCATCTAAAACCATTATCAGATGCCCACTCACCATGTGTACGCTTAGTTCCGTCTTTTCTAACTTTAGCCCTTGGCATAGGCGTTTTATAGTTATAAAATAGAAAAACTAATTCAGCACCAAATGGTAGAGCATCCCTTATAAAGAGATACTTACGAGCTTCAGCAGAGTCTATAAATCTACCTTTAGCCTCAACCAGAGTATCACCTATCTTAAAATCAGGGTGATAATGATGATCAACAGTATATGGTATCTTCTCAGGATGATACTCACAAGACGACATTACACCGTCTCTTAAATCCCCCTCCCATTTAGAGTCTGCATTTCTTACTTTATTTTTCCAACGATTGTTAGGTTTATATCCCACAGATCACTCCTCTTTGTTTTCAAAGTAGTCATCATCTATCCCTAAATTATGACATACCATGCTCTCTATAGAGGAATAACACCATTCACAAAAAGTAACTGGGCAAATACCAAAATAACCTTGAATTCCTCCACAGTCGGGGTCATAATCCCCTTCACATATTGAACACTCATCTTTTGGCATAAAAGCCTTCTCTATATCACTTTTTGATAAACTAGACATAACCCCCCTATTTGTTCCAATCACTTTTCCAAAGTGGCCTTGTTCTTTTTTTATATAATTTCCTATATAAATCGGCAGTCTTATCCTTCTTAATAAGACCACCGGGTTCTTTTTTTTCCTTGGCTAGCTTATCAACCACCTATCCATCCAAGAAGTAATGCCAATACGGCAATACCTAAGAAGATGGTTAATGATTTATTCTCTAACACTTTTTTTGCTAGGTCTGTTAATTGTTGCATGTATACCCCTTACTTAGATAGTTCATTCGTTATGTCTTTATCTAGCAATTTCCAGATAATACCTGCGGCAATTATGCCTGCCAATCCAGCATTACCAAGAGTCCAAACTATATTTAGTATAGATCCAATGACATCTCCAGTCAGGAATGCCACCTTACTACCAAATATAACCTGTAATACAATTGATAAACTGATTAACTTAATGCCAACATCTATCGCAGCATCAGCACCATTCTTTATTTTTTCTAACATTGTTACTCCTTTATTATTAAACATCACTATGCTTTTCGGCATAGTTCATGAGACCTGCTATTTTATCAGGGCTCTCCATGAGAAGTCCAAGTGCAGTGTTACAGTGGTGACACAATAGACCCCTGACCTTACCAGTTTTGTGACAATGGTCTACATACAACTTGTGATCATCGTCTAGACCATACTGGCAATTCTCATTGGCGCAAGTACCTCCCTGCTCCTCAATAATTCTTTCTTTGTCGTTAACAGAAAGATTATACCTCCACTCATCCATATAGCCGGGATTAGATTCTTTCCAAGTCTTGTTTAACTCACTTCTACAAGACTTACAAATCCTACTAGGATTCTCTATCTGACCCTTACTAAAATGGAAAGATTCTTTTAACTCTTCACATCTTCTACACACTACTTGCCCCGATTCGGGCACTTAGTCAATCCACCCATAACAGTCCTTCTTATCTGCTGACTCACAAATAAGTAAAGACTCATTAGGCTCACATATAGAATGAACAGGTGGAGTACAACTTAATCCATTCATTTCATTCATTTTGTCCTGCATAACGCTACATCCTGATAAGAATGTAACAACTACTTGTAACACTATTATTAAAACTATAGTATTCATTCTACCTCCCTCTCTTCTTCAGTTAAATCTACAAACTCACAAACATTACCTGTACAAGCTAAAGTTTTGTTACTTGTTGTAGTATCTTCAAGTTCATATTGACTTATTAAATCCCAGTTTAATGACTTGGGCATTACCTCTTCCAGTGCTTCATACACTTCCCTAGTACAGTCTTCATAAGGAGCTTGTTGATATGAGTGGTCAGAGTGTGGGAGAAAAGAGACACCCGATACTTCATCGAAATGTTTATATACCCAAGACCCTACATCCATCCACTCGTGTTCTCTTACACTAATAGTAACACTTGGTTTATGTTCACAATAGTATCTTTGATATGTAAGCCAAAGTTCCAATTGTTCAGTAGCAGACCTTTCATTTCTCAATATGGCTCCATTAGGGGCTTTCATTGGGAATGTAAAGACCTTAACACTATCGGGTTTCATTACATCATCTTCACAAGGTATTCCTTGGTCAACCATTAACTGAGCAATAGGGTCTTTGGAATCTGCCCTAACTCTTCGCAAGTAATAGTCGTTATGTCTAGTATGAATTCCAGATGCTGAATCAACAAGTTGACTTACTGTACCACTGGGTTTTATTGCAGTAGTTGCAGTAGCTTGGCTAATACCAAGTAATTCTGACCAATGTTTATTTGTATCAACAGTTTCTTTCTTAAGAGCAATCAAGAAGTCTGGTAAGCTTTTCTTACCATAGTAACCTCTATCATTATTACTTCCATTCATAAACGAGTTATCCATAATACCAGTAAGAGATACACCTAATAGTGCCTCTTCTTCTGTATTCTTAATCCACTTGGGTCTCAGTCTTCTGATATTAGTAAGTGATGCTTGAAAAGTTCCTAGTATAGAGGCTAGTCTAACCTTACGCATGATGTCTTTCTGTACATCTTCTGCTCTTATTACCACCTCAGTAAGGTTACAAAACTGACCATCTCTTAGGATAATTTCACTACAAGGGTTACAACCGAACTCATGATTAGGGTCACGTCTTCCTATAGACTCTACTTGTCTGATAGCGGCTTCTCTATTAAAGATACCACGCTCACCAGATTTTGATTCATATAGAGACAACCACTCTTTCATAAAAATACCCATGTCTGGCTTCTCTGTATAACATACGCTGTTATTACTAAGTGCCATCTCTGGGGTGATTGACCACCACTGTCCAGATTTAGCATTACGCATTCGCTCATCAGTCAAATTACTTAGGGAAATCAATGCACTACGTCTAACCCCACCTACCACAACCACCTCTGCAATCTTACACATCATACGATGACACTCATAACTTGTGAGTTTTCTACCTGCGGCTTCTTTAAAAATGTTGACAGAAAAGCTAAATAAATCAATCAAAGGATCTGGACCACTGGCTCTTCCACCAAATGTTTTAAGTCTTGAACCCTTTTTACGAACTTTTGAGAAATCCCACTTAGGTATCTCACCGTCAAATAGTGACGATATAAGTTTTCTAAATGCAGACTGCCAACCCTCTTTTGAATCTTGAACTACAATAATATCTTCTACATCTACCATTTCCTCTGGGATACTAGGGAGTTTGTTGACATGCTGTCGCTCAACTGAGAAACCTACTCCAGTACCATGCATAAGAATATAAAGACATTCATCAAAAGCTTTAGCATGGTCTACACTGAGATATGCACAATTGTAACCTGCTATATTATTTTTATCCAATGCTGGACCTGCTGTCATCAACGCCCTCATACTAGGCATTATGTCTAGATTAAGAACTGCTTTTTCTAATACTTTCCTAGTCTTAGGTACTAACTCTTGGTTGGTGTTCTCTTTAAGATGTTGTTCCATAAAATCAAAATAGCGGGCAACAGTCTCTTCCCAATTCTCTCTTCTGTTCTTATCTGGCAACCATCTAGCATACCTGCTTAAAGCTATAAAATTTTGATAGTCTGTTGCTAATTTTTTCATTTAAAGTTTCCTCTCTTTTTTTGTTCTTTCTTTTTGTTTGATATTATTTTCGTATGCCAAATTCTGTTATATCTCAATGCATACTTTAGCTTATTTATTACAGGGTTTTTAATCTTTGTCATTTCTTTCTGGAAGGAGTCCTAGGTCCTTTAATTTGTTAAAATATCTTTTGTGAACATCTGAGTACATTCTAAAACCTTCATAGTATTCAATATCTTCTTCAATCAAATCATGAAATTTAGTCAACGCACCAGCCGCTTGCATGACATCGTTTCCTTTTCTTTTCTCTTCATCTAAAGATTCTTTTATACATGTTCTTAAAAGTCTGTTTTCAGTATTTAACAACTGATAGTTAGTGGATGTCATACCAAGTTTCTCCTATTTTTGAGTTACCGTTCATTGTGCAATTGAAACCAAGTCTCTTTCCTGCTATTGTTGCAGACTCTTCTAATACTTTAGCAAGTTTATCTGCATCATCTTTACTACATTCAAAATTCTGTTCATCATGCATAATAGCTAACAATTTACAATTTATATTATTCTTTCTAATAAGACCATCAGATACAATAGCCCACTCTTTTGCTAAAATTGCTTCATTACCTTGTAATAGATAATTGAGTAATTTATGTTCAGAGTCTACCTGAATCTTTCTACCATCTTGGGCAGTTATATACTTACCCCCCGACCTTTGAAATTCAGATATCAATTTATTTTGAAGTTCTTTTAAAAGAGGAAATGTTCTCAAAAACTTAGTCTTAAGCATAGTACCTTCTTTAGACTTTCCTCCAACAATAGTCCCAAGTTTAGCAACACTTGCACCAAACAAGAAACCATAGATAAAGGTCTTAGCCTGACTTCTGTCTTTGAGACCTGCGGCCTTTTGATTAACAGTATGAACATCAGTCCCATCTTCCTCCTTACCTGTTATTACCGTTTTGACATAACTGGGGTCACCCATTGCAGAGGCCAATAGTCTTAATTGGGCTGATGCTAAATCACAACCTACTAAAACCTTCCCCTTAGGTGCTATAAAAAGACTTCTCATTTCCTTACCGAAAACAGCTTTTGCACCCGGAACATTCACTAAGTTTCTGTGAGACATTCTTCCAGTAGCAGTACCTAAAGTAAAAGGCACACATTCTAATCTACCGTCATCTCTACAAACACCCAACCAACCTCTATCTTTATTTTTCTGATTTTGTAGTGTATTTCTTCTGTGTTGATATATAGCATGAAGTGCTATATCTTGACCAAGATCACCCTTGATAGATGAATAAGAGTCCTCTGTTAACTTAGCAGAAGTCTTAACTAACCCTCCATCTTCAGTCCTCTTGGTGTTCCACTCAGTTGGCTTCCAACCATTTTTAAATAAAAGTTTCTTTACCTCTGCAGTCTGGGTTAATTTTGCAGAACTAAACTCAACTCGGCAATATGGACCATTTATATGTAAACCTTTTCTATTGTTTATCATATCTATACACTCATAACCTTCAAACCAATCTTGGATATTCTTATGAAGATTACCTGATTTAGTCCATCTGGGGATAATTGGTTTTCTTAACTGCTTACCCCCAACCATATCTTTATCATAACTAACATTTTTTGTTTTTAAGATCTCGTTACATTCGGAGTTACTAACCCAAAAATCCGGACACTTTACAATAGGTGGCATTAGAGGTTCAATCTTATCCCTAAGCTTCTCAATCTCTGTTGTTAAAAAATTTAAATGTTTTTGAGCAAGATTTTTATCAACTAGCCATCCGTTTTTAACTTGCCTTGCACTAATTTTAGCTATCCTAAATTCACGATTAAGAACCTCTTTAGGTATATTAGATTCCTTTAACTCCTTCAAAAGGGCGTGAAATACCCTAACATTGATTAGAACGTCCTGTTCACATCTATTAATCATAGAGGGTTCAAATCTCAACCACTGGGTCTGAGGTGGCTTCAGAACACCAAAATGTTCTCCCCACATCTCTAGACCGTGTCTACCTTTATACCTACCTAAACGCCTATTAAAATTCAATAGTTGGCTCATTAAAAAAGTATCAATAAGCCTAGCGTCAGTTTTAAAATTAAAAAGTTTCTTTAAAAGAGGGATGTCATACATAATAATGTTATGACCTATTAACTCATCAGCTTTTGACAAATACTTAAGACCCTCAGCTAAAGAAGGGCATTCAGAATCATTATCCGAAAAAGTAATTGTAATTTTCTTTATTATGTCATAGGTAGAAATACACCAAACTTGTGTAGCATCATTAACAAAACCATCAGACTCTACATCAAAAACTAATTTATTCATTACCACTCCTCTATTCAAACTCCGAAGGGGTGCTGTGTAAACGACCTGTAATGTTATCGTATCTAGCATTACCTGCAGGTCCAGTATGTCCTGTAAACCTGTTCTTTAGGACTGATATTCCAACCCTTTGTCTTTCACCCTCATCCTCCGAGTACTTGTTTCTAGAAAAACCAATAATTTGAAAAGCTATCTGCTTCAAACTTCCAGACCCCTTTAATGAGTCCTCTGTTATAGATGCACCTTCTTCAAAAGTTCTGCTTCCTCCACTTGTTTTTCTTAGATGTGATACCACTCCAATCCAAACATTATGTTTTTTACACAACTTGAGGAGATCCGACATAGCCTTATCCATAGCCTCATTTACATTCCCGTCAACCTCACTAACTGCTATAGTTATGTGGTCTAAGAATATAAACTTACAGCCAGATGCGGCCATAAATTCTATCTTATCCATAAGGGAAGAATCACTTACTGAACCCTGATGGTCTAATAATAGAAGACGACCTGTACCTGCAACCTCATCCCAAGCATCTTTACCTTCTTTGCCTGAGCGGTCAAATATGACATCTGGGAGGTTTATTCTCTTATCTAGGTGTACCCCCACTATTCCGTCTAAAGTCTCCCGTATGGACTCCTCAAGGGACACTACGCCAATTTGGTAGTCAGTGGTCATTATTAAATGATAAATGTCTTCCTTTACAAAAGTAGACTTACCAGACCCTGTACCTGCTGTAAAGATAGTAAGTTCACCAGTTCTTCTGCCATATGTCATTTTATTTACATTAGCAAAACAATCAGGGTATGGAACAGAGTCCTCTCTTCTATCTTCATTGAATAAGTCCCAAGTATCTGCAGAATTAACAATACCTGCAGGGGAGTACTTCTCTGCGTTCCAAATTGCCTTTTCCAACTCGTAAGTCTTACCTGCAATTAGGTAATCAGATGCATCTTTCCCGTATCTACCTAAAACTCCTATCTTGGCTTTACCTGTCCTCACAAGTCTAGCACAAGCTTTTGCTCCATCTTGACCTGCTTCATCTTGGTCAAATAAAAACACAACCTCTTCAAAAGAGTTTAAGTAAGACAGGTTAGAAGCAACTTGCTTATATGCACCTTGGGCACCATTGATAATTGAAACAACTGCCCACTCTTGCTCCTTATCTTTCCAAACCTGTTGAATAGACATTGCATCTAATGCGCCCTCTGTAACAACAATTCTTTTACAAGATCCGGGAGCAAACTTAGATTGCCCAAAAAACTCATCTTTATTCTTAACAGACCCAATGGCTAGAAACTTCTTATTATCTAAGTCTCTTCTCTCATAACCAACTATCTTACCTTTATTGGTTATAGGGTAATAGTGGTATTTAATAGTACTGCCATCATCCTCTGAATATCCAACCTTAACATCATAAAGTTCAGATATCTCTTTCTTAATCTTTCTTTCACGAAAACCTCTAATTGGGTATTCTTTTATTTCATCTACAGTCTCAACAGATGTTTTAAATTCTTTAGGGGTAGACTTCTCATCTTCCACCTTATCAAATAAATCTTTGTATATCCCTGTGTCTTCACACCCGAAACAGAAATAGGTCATCTTGTCGCCATTATCATACACGGCTTTATTATCCCTAGAACCACAGGCTTCACAAGACTCATGTCTAACGAAGACACCCTCTTGGGTATTTTCTTTATTCTTCATTTCTCCTCCGTAGAAAAATAAATGAGAGGACTACGCTTTCACGGATAGGTAGTTTTAGCCCGAACCTCTCTTTATTACTTAATAATCCCCATCCTCTTCAAAGTCTAAATCTACATCTTCCTTTTTAGATTTATTAAACTCTGAACCAGAATCCAAATCACCAAACTCTGAACCTGCAGGGTCTGACTTTTCGTAAGGTATTAAATTAGTAACAAGGACATTCTTCAAACTCATTGAACTGCCCTTCTGACCTTTGTAATCCCAATCATAGGTGTCATAAGAAATAGTCCCAGTAGAACCATTGCCTATAATTACACCAGATAAAGGTTTAATAGTACCTTTCTCAGTTTTAGTAAACACACCGGGAGGGGATAAATCCTTACCTGCCGATGTCTTAGCATTCTGCTTGAAAGTTACTTTATACTGCCCAGTTTCATTACCATCTACGTCCTCTACAGGTCGTAAAGATCTAATGTAACCACTCTTCTTAAACTTCTGTGCTACTTCCTTTTCTACATAGGCTGTAACAGACCATTGAAGTTTCTCAAAGTTCTCTTGTGGATTGCTGGGGTCTAAGAAACACCAGTTCAACTCCACGTTTTCAACTAAATTAGCCATTTGTTTCCTCCTTTTCTAGCTCATCGTCAAAATAAGGTAAATTCCACATTTGTCCAACACTACGTCTCATCCAAAGTAGTCTACCCATCTCTAACATTACATCATCAGCGTTATAACTATAGGAGTTCCTATAAGCCTCTCTGATAACAACCCAAGCATCTTGAATATCTTCATTATCATTCAAAATCTTTTTGGCTTTTACAGGGCCAATCTTAGGAACACCCTGTATGTTGTCAACTTGGTCACCTGCTAACATCTGATATTGAAAATGTCTCATACCATCGTACTCGGTAACATAACTTGACTCTTCTCTCTTAAAATCATACTTTGCACCGGGAACAGTCCATAAATCTTTATCTATGGTGCAAATTACTGTGTTGTCTATATCTCTAGTCTGAGCAATAGACAATGTGTCGTCAGCCTCTTCATTTTCAGAAACAGTCGCACCAAACTCATCAATCAAGTAGTCTCTAACCTTTTGGTAATAAAATGGCTTATCGCCTTTCCTATTTCCTTTATATGGTTTAGTGACTGCAACTTCTTTTCTAAAATTAGTGTGTCCTGATAAATGTAATTCAAAATCATCAGCTTTGGACTTCTTAACAACACTTTTTATAAAGTCTGTTATGAAATCAACACACTCAGCCCAAGGCTCGAGTATTGTCTTACCGGGAATCACTTTGTATGGTGACTCTTCTGTTTCGGTAGCTTGTAACCTCCAGAGTGCAGTTATATCCTCCATACCATCTAGGGCATGTCGTTTACTGTCGTACTCTTTTAGAACCGTACCTTCTTTATCTATAACACAATAGTAATTTGTTTGGCAATGATTTGCCGCCCAATAAACTACAATGTCAGCATCTATTAAAGCTTTCATGTATCCTCCGTATATAAATCTTCTATCTGTTTTAATCTTAAAGCAATAATTCTATTAATGTAGAAAACAGACTTTCTTAAATCCTGAATAGGATCATTTTTCTTGTCAAACCTAATTAAATACTTTAATGCACTACCCATTGAAAACGCTTCCAGACCATTAAGGTCTTTTGTAGCATCCTCTATAATCTCTAATGCTTCTAGTTTTCCTGAAGTGTAATGTTTTGGATGATTAACATCGTCATTCTTCTCCATCCTCTTCCTCCATTTTTAATCTATCAGGGTCAAACGCATCAGCATCCTCATTAAAATACCAAGCGTCATCCCCCTCTTCCTCTGAACTTCCTATGAAATGAATTAGTTTATCAATTGCCTCTGGGTCACCCGGAGATAACCCATACATTTCACACAATTCTGTAAATTCACTTGCCATTTCCCTCTCCTGTAGCGAATTGTTCTCTATAAGATGTCATATAATTAAGAGATAATATACTTGGAATCTAAAACTTCTTCCATTTGTAAATCACCATAATTAATAACACCTACCCCTGTAATACCAAAAGATGCTATTGTATTACCAAGCTGGTCTTCTTCAAATATTTCCTTAAAGACCTCTTTGAATACAGTTAGAAGTAAATCCAAATTATCCGCACTTACTGAAAACTGGTCATGAATCATCATGAAATCACTTACGCCCAGTTCTGCTAGTCTTGATATTACTAAAGCTAACAAGGATGCGTCTTGAGAATGTACAAAATTAGCACTTATGCCCCTCTCGTGGTCAGTCTTCCTAGCTTCACTGAGAAAGATCTGATAACTTAACTTAACTGGTCTACTTGCAAACATACAATTAACTCTCTTAATAGAGGTTTTTGCATAGTTTTGAAAAGCAGTAAACCCGGTTGCCGTTTTCCAAGTAACCATTGGCGTATCGGGGTTGTTCTCTAAATACTTACAAACACCTTTCTTTAGAAAATCCTTTGCCTCTGTTTGTCGAGGGAATGCCAATTTAACACCATCAAAGATAGAAGTACCTATATAGGCAGAATCATCGTATGTCATTTCTGATAATTCTTTGTAACCATGGTCTCGCCTATCTTCAAAAGTTTGGTCTTGTATGCAACCTTTACCTGCATCATAGTAGTAAGACATTGTTGGTCGTTTACAGAGTTTCCTCCAAGCCTTGTCTTCTAGGTTTTCAAACCCCTTATAAGAGAAACCATTGTCAAGAACAGACCTCGCTATAACCATATATGCATCCCCAATCTCTTTCTTTGGGTGATTTATAATGTTTGTCTCTTCGGCACCAGACCTGTCTCTGGTCATAGCAGATAATATCTGTAACCCAGAATTAGTTGCATCTAAACCTATAGGTAAGTGACATATATAATTGTCTACCCCCAACTCTTCTAGTTTCTTCCATTCTAAAATAGCAGATATTAGTTGAAACTTAGTCTTCTTGTCACCACTAAATGTATTTAACCATTCAGAATTGAAAGGGTCTCTAGAAGCCTCTAATATCTCAGGCATCCAAACATAAGTCCAGAGAACCCTATCATCCATCGACATCTTGTCTTCTCCTGCACAATTTGCCGTATGTATTGCTAAAGCCCTCTCAACCTCTTCAGACCAAGAAACTCCATGATTAAACATTAGCAGACTCTTTGCTAAATCTGAACCTGTTGGTTCAAAGTAATTAACTATTGGATAAAACCGACCTCTACTGTCTAACTGAAAGTCATAGTAGAAAGCCTTGTCGCACATTAGTTTAGCCATGTCCATTACTCTGTCAAACTCATATCTCTTAGATGATGCCCTTACAATATCCAAAGAGTCTGATGATTTATCTTTCATCCAACCCGAGGCTTTTCTTTTCTTGTAAGTATTACTTCTACCATCTATCTGAGAAAGTGTTAAACCTTTCTTTAAAAGCTGTTGACTAACATTCTCTAAATACCACCTCTTTGCTTGTTTTCCTACAAACTCTGATGTCCTCTTGAAGTTTAGTAAACTTTTTAGAGACTCACTCACTGTTTCACTATCTACAGTGGGCGGTATAAACGAATGGTCATTGCTATCAAAATCCTTAACAATATCCAACAACTCCTCATTTACAGCAAAAGCTGTAGAGCCATATGAGTTTAAGGCATCATAAACTTTTGGCATTCTCTTGTAGAGATACTTCTTACTTAACTCAGAAGGCATCTTCTTAACTATAGGAATTCCATTTTTATATGGATGTGTCCAACCCTTGTACTCCTCCTGTGGTAAATCTATAGGAGATACCTTACGTATCTCTCTAAAATAATGAAATAACAAATTATTTTCATCTTTAAAATCTAACCTATTTAACTTCATAACACCTTGGGACTCAGTGACCACTTGTGTGTAACCAAGAGATCCGAGTGAGCCTAAAGCCTCGACACCTGCTGAAATCATAGTAGCTTCTGCTTTCTGTGAAGTACCCGATTTCAAATTAAACTGGGTGTGTACATTCATTCTTGAAGCTAATGAAGACGCTGTTGATGTTAGTGCTGTACCTTTTGACAACGCACTGATTGTAAAATCTAAAACATCCTCTGCAATTGTTCTTACGCTATCTGCACCAAGTAAAACCTTTTTAAATGCAGACTGTCGCCCCTTACTTACTGTTTGGGACATATGATTCAATTGCGATGAGATTTGTAATAATAGTAGTTCCCTCTTATCCATAAAACCTCCGTTTTTATTTAATAATTGTTTTTAATTGCTTGTTAGACTAAGTACATCCTTTTTAGTTATAGTGAAATTAGTTACTGAATCATCTGATGGTGATGTAAACATAATTTCCCTTGAAAGCTGTTCAAATATACCATGTAAACCCCTTGCGCCTGTGTTTTCTAGTATAGAATTCCTTGCAATTTCTTGTAATGCACTTTTTGTAATTTTAAACCGAATACCATCTTCGGCAAATAAATGCCTATACTGGCTTACTAAGTTATTGTTAATTTTTGACATAATATCAATTAAATTAGACTCAGTAAGAGGTCTTAAAGAGACCCTTGTTGGTAATCTACTTAACAATTCAGGAATTATGCCAAATTTTTCAAAATCATTATGGGCGACCTTCCTGTATATCTCATCTTTGCTCAATTCCTCCTTATTTTTGTTTAAAAAACCAATTTTTTCACCATCTGTTTCTCTAGACAGTACTATTTGCTCTATGTTAGTAAAAGCCCCTGCAACAATAAACAAAACATTAGTAGTATCAAATATATAACTTTTCTTCTTCATATTGTTTGCTTTGTTACCTCCAACTTTAAACTCACCACCTTCGATAAGTTTTAAAAGAGCCTGTTGAACACCTTCACCACTTGGGTCTCTCCCCGAAAGGCTTTTTGAAGAACAAATCTTGTCTATTTCATCAATAATGACGACCCCACACTGGGCTTTTTCTAAATTTCCGTTTGCCTTGTGTACTAACGACTCTAAAATGTCCTCCACGTCTCCACCAACGTACCCTGCTTGGGTTATTGTGTTGGCATCGGCAATAACGAATGGCAAATTCAATTTCTTCGCTAATAACGAAGTTATGAAGGTCTTGCCTACACCTGTACTACCTATAAGAAGTATATTATTTTTATCAATATAAACACCTTCTCTATTTAATTTAAGTCTCTTAAAATGATTGTACATTGCAACCGATAGGGTCTTCTTTGCTTCTTTTTGACCTACTGCGTTTTCTTCTAAAAAATCAAATAAACTTTTTGGCGTTATGATTTCTATTTCTTTTGGATTAAACTCCTCACCTTTTAAAATCGTACCATCCGAATCTACAGCATATCCAACTTCATTAGTATCAAAGAAAGAGTCTACAACATCTAAAGATTCTATGTATTCCTGTTCTTTTTTTAGATCTTCATAAACAACTTCCCCATTATTAACGTAATTAATAAAAAGTTTAGGGGAAGCAGGGGCAATAACAGTTTGCAAACAAACCTCACACACTGTTTTTTCAAAGTAATCAATTAATCTAAAGACATCCTTGTCGGATTGTTCACCTGTACAAATTGCACATATGCCCTTATTCTTCTCCATATTAGTCCTTTAATAGATAAATTTAAGTAGAAGAAGTAAGAGACCCTTAATTGAACCAATTAGGAGTCTGCTTTCCCCTTCCTCTATAAGATGTCATATAATTAAACATAACCTCGATACCCATGTTCATACGGGTAGTCCCACCCTGTCTCTAATTTGTAGAAACGCAACAGTTCGTTAACTTCATAACTATCTTCTCCAAATAAGTCCATATAATTTCGAACTGTTTGGGATAGGCCACTGTAGTTTTCTAAAACTTCTAACCTTACATCTGCTCTTCCATATGCTTCTATTTCAGAATCATTAGCAAAATAAATGAAATCATTAGCAGAACTACAAGGTGCAAAATCACCTCTTTGTTCTTGCTCTATGTGAATTTCCTCATGAGCAATAACTTTTTCTAGTTCTTTTAAAAACCACCTTCTTGCACTTTTCTCAGAAAAATCAAAGACTTGCGAGTCATCATAATCTGATAGTAATGTAATAGTAACTAACCCATTTCCATCATAACTACCCTGAACACCAACTTGGCCTTTAGGGTAGTAATGAATTCTTCGGCTTTCAACTATCAATTCTAAAAACTCAGGGGTTGAGAATTTGTATTTTGCAATACGACTTGCCACTCTAAGTAGTTTCAGTATAGTCATCCTCAACCTCCATTGCTTTCTCATGTAACAACTTAATGGCTTTTTGCTTTGACCAATAATCTTCACCCTCTTCCTCTCTTTCTCTAACATCAATCATTTGATAAACTTGGGTATGGTCTACTACATCATTAAAATCTTCATAATAACACTCTTTATCCGCCATTTCTAGGGCTATTTCAACAGCATCGTCCTCATCTGTAGCCCAAACCTCTTTTGTCTCAATAATGTAAGATGCTTTCTTTACATCCACTTGGTACATTTTGCTCATCACTTCTCCTCTTAGGTTATTATTATTGCCACTTGTCATAGGAAGTCTCATAAGCTTCTTTATGTTTCAAAGCCATCCTCATTCGACATTCTTCTAGAGCATGTAATCTTTCATATATATACTCAATGGCTCTTCCTTGCTTTTCTACCTCTTTCACCAGTTCTTTAATTACTGGATATAGTCTTAATGTCTTATCCTCCATTAGTGTTCCCCTTTATAAATTTTGAAGAGTCTTCCAGACCTCGTAATTTAGCCGTTGCTTCTTTTAATGTTTTAAAGTTATAAGAAAAAGTACGTTCTCCCACAGCACCATCAGAAACGCTATACTCCACAGTGCCTTGAACAG
>ERZ1046148.1045-NODE-1045-length-14882-cov-4.639509_pt1 | contig 14882 bp, 16 predicted proteins | sample MGYA00383090_ERZ1046148 | MGnify/ENA primary metagenome ERZ1046148 (study PRJEB29581, sample SAMEA5548360) | metagenome | biome: marine; feature: coastal; material: water | depth 25 m | study: Short-term variability in the microbial, nano- and picoplankton... | reverse complement strand
GGTGTATGGGCAACAGTTGGTGTAGAAAGAACTTTAAGAGAAATATATTTACAATTATATTTCTCAAATAATGTAGTTAATAAAAATATTTCTCTTAAAGTTCTTTCTACACCAACTGTTGCCCATACACCCATAACATCTTGTATAAGATAATCTATACGAGAGTATCTTCCAGGATGTTTAACAATAAATGAAAGCTTTACTTTCTTAATGTTATCATTGGTATTGACAGTTACAGGACCAGGAGACCAAATTTCAAATCTTTGAGGTTCTGTTAGTCCTATTAAAAATAATGTTTCATCTAATTTATCTTTATTTCCTACAAACCAATTAGTAATCTTTCTTACAATTCTATCATTACTTCCCCCTTCTTTAGCCAAATTTATATCTTCTGCATTATATTTTTTTGCAAATAATGCACTTAGTCTCTCTGTATCGGAAAGGTATGCTCCAGCTCCAGCCATCCAACTACACCCACAAGTAACAATATTTTTAATCAATTATCCTATACCTTTCCAAGTATTACCATCTGAAGTATAATGATGTAAACATTTAAGAGTTGGTTCATATAAAAATTTATACTTTTCCTCAATGTTTTTTCCTCTTTGGCGAGTTATACTTACATTTTGTTCTACTATAGTTTGTGCCCAATATCTATCTTCCTTACTTGCCCAATAATTATCAAACGGAAACTTTTTAATCACTTCAGTCTTATATAAAGCAAAACCATTATGTAAAAAATATCTATCTTCCATCTCAGAATAATAATTCTCTCTTGGTGTATCATCAAAGTGTGACCACATATATCTTGGTGTTATTTGTTTACCTAAATAATAAGGTGTTTGTTTACCAAATATACATGCAACTGAACTATCTTTAAATTTAGTATCTACTAAATTCCTATCAAATGATTCTATTTGACAATGTGCAGACAATATTAATACTCGTTCTCTTGTTGCGTTTCTTATTCCTAAATTAAGTGCTTTACCTGGTGTATAATCTGAATTAGGTATATCTATTTTCTTTACATCAAGATACTCAAATAAATTAACAATCCTAAGTGAATCATCCGTCGTACCATTATTTACAATTATTATTTCACAAGATTCTCCAATGTGGTCAACTATTGATTGAATTGCATATCCAACCCATCTTTCCTCATTCCTTACTCTAAGAACTACACTATATTTTTTTGAATTAGTGTTTATCATATTTTTTCTCCGATTGAATTATATACTACATTTAGTAATGGTTTATTTTGAGGATACCTTGATAGATTAACTATAAAATCTTTTATTTGAATGTCCTGGCTTTTATTTGAAAAATTAGCAATATGTGGTGAAATAAAAATATTATCTAAATATAATAACTGATTGTCTTTTTTTATAGGTTCATTTTGAACTACATCTAAAAAGGCCCCTCTAATAAGATTATTATCTAAAACATAAAACAAGTCTTTTTCATTTACTGTTTCACCTCTACCCACATTTATAAAATATGAATATGAACTCATAGAAGTAAAAGTAGATAATTTAAAACATTCCTTTGTTGAATTATTTAAAGGTAGACAATTTATAACAAAGTTATTATTCTTTACCAACTTATCAAGATTCTGAAAATTAGTTTTGTCTATTACATCTACTTTTATCCCAATAGATTTCAATAACCCTACAAGTTTTTTTCCTATATTCCCATAACCTACTATTAAACATTTAACTTCATTAAAAGGTAAAATGTACTCCATATTAGAATCAAATGACTTTCTATTTAAATCCATCCTATCTATTCCTCTTAATAAATATAAAATGCCCGTTAAAGCATATTCCGCTACACCTTCAGAACTTTTAGGACTATATGTAACAATTACACCGTCAGGGAAATTAAATTTTCCTTGCCACCCAGTTTTAGATAAATGTATCCATTTTAAATTGGGCATTTTAATTAAATGTTCATTTGTTAACTTATCCCCCCAATATACTTCTGCTTTAGAATTTATTGTTGTTACTATTTGAACATTAAATTTTTTATTTATTTCTTGTTTTCTATCTTCTGGTAAAGTATAATTTTTTGTTCTGTTATGTAAATCAGTATATATTATCATAATTTAAAATTTACTCTGTTTTTAAGTTTATATTTTTGTTTTATGTCTTCTGTTATATTAATCCCAATCCCAGGCCCTTCTTGGTCAATATAATCATTTATTTCTAATTCCATCATAGGTATTTCTAAAAATTTTACACCACAGGCCTGAGCTATATGATAATTAGCATTAATAGATATTTGACTTCCCCAAACATGCATAGCTACATTTTTAGGTTTAAACATTTCTATTATTCTAATACATTCTATTACTCCCCCACAATTAGTAACATCAGGCTGAATAGTGTCAACTAATTGTTTTTCAAAATAAGTATTAAACTCTAATTGTTGGTTTAACGCTTCTCCACCAGCAATAGGTATACCATATTCCATGAGAAATTTATATTTAATCACTTCATCAGGACTAAACGGTTCTTCTAACCAATAAACATTAAAATCTTTTAAAATTTCACTCCATTCAATAGCAGTCTTTAAATCCCATTTATTTGGGTTTGTACCCATAATGGCATCAACCATTAAATTATTATCCCCTAAATATTTACGGGCTACTTTTAATCTTTTTATATCTTGTTTTTTAGATTGTACCCCAATTCTCATTTTATAAGAAGTATAACCCTTATCTAAAATATTTTTCACATCTTGTTCAATTTGGGAAGAAGTATATAGAGCTGAACCATTACTGGCATACAGTTGTGGTTCTTTTGAAGTTGAAGATAAGTACTTCCAAAAGGGAACATTGCTATGTTTGCTTAAAGCATCATAAATTGCTATTTCTATCCCACTATATATACTTCTAAGAAGTCCACTCTTTCCTATATACGGTATATTTTCTATAATTACATTGAAATTATCTTCTGCTCCTATTAAAAATTGTTCAAGATATTTTACAGCTGGCTCAATCAATTCAATACAATAAACTCCAGCATATGTTTCTCCATATCCAACAATACCATTATCAAAATGAACTTCTATTATCCCTACATTTTTTGATGTAGTTTGATAACCATAATATACAAAATCTTCTTTAGTTGGAGAAGTTAAACCATATCCTATAACCTTATTTATTTTCACAACTTTAATAATTCTTTCATATAAATTTCAGTTGAAGTAAAAGTAAATCCGCCCTCAACACTTACTTTGATAAAATCTGAATAATCTACTCCACTATTTATCTTATCTAAATATATTGGTAATAAATCGTCTTCCTTTGAATATAAATCTGGGTAATTATCAACAAATAGTGCCACATCCCCAAGTTCCTTTATCAGTATAGTTGGTATGTTTTTCTGTATTGATTTAAACACCATACAGGATCCGTGAGAAATTACAATTTTAGATTTTGCAATTAATTCTGAATCATCTCCTATATCCATTATGGTTTCATATTTTAAATCATGAGAAATACTATCAATGTATTCAAAATCCTTTTGTGGGTAAGGATGGTCTTCTCTACTTTTTAATTTGTATTTAATTGGTAAATCTAATTCATCTTGTAATTCTTTTAACTTTAATTTAACAACTACTTTACGGTCAAACTTCTCAAATGGCCCCCAACGATTTCCCAAGAAATTACATATTACTAATATATGTTCTCCTGTTTTATCTATATCTTTTAATTTATCACTTGATGGTAATCCACCTTTAATCATTGTTCCTTCTGGTACATTATCCTTATCTCTGTCGTATTCTGATTGTCCCACTACAAATACTTTATCAAATGCTTTCTGATATCCATTAGGTATGTGTGGTTTACCAATATTACCGTGTGTGTTTGCAATAACTGGGGTTCCACATTTTTTAGCAAAATCATAAAACTTATCCAAGTTATATCTTGGTCTTAAATCATCTAATAGAATAAATTTGTAAGGTGTTAAATCTAATTTACCTGCCTTAACATCTTTAAATGAAGTCTCATATGATTCGTCAAAATAATCTCCCCATCGGTCAAAGAATTGTAATCTCAAATCCTTGTTACCATACCACTCATAATCAAAACACATTTCATTCACGGTCAACAATTCAACTGAAAAATGTTTAACTAATTCTGGTATGATGGGAAATATTTTCTCTCCAGTACGATAGATAGAGGTTACAAATAAAATTTTATCCATTTTTTACTTCATCTATATAATCTTTTAATTCTCGTGTTGGTTGATATCCTATTGCAGAAAACGCCAACCCTAAATCACATAATGTAGACCTCATTTCTCCAGGTCTTTTATCTATATATTCTCTTGGATAATCTCCACCAAACATATCAACTAAATCATTTATTGAATGATTTTTACCTCTACCTAACTCTAAAGTCAATCCCCAATTTGAAGATTCTGATGTTAATACTAATCCTTCAACAATATCATCCACGTGAGTAAAATCTCGTCTTTGTTCTCCATCCCAAGTAATTGTTAATGGTTCACCGTTTTTATATTGAGTTTCAAATATCCCAACTACTGTACAATACTCACCCTCTGTTAATTGATGTGGGCCGTATACATTATAAAATCTACAAACATTTACTGGAAAATCAAATACTTCACTATACATATGACATAGTTTATCACCTTGCCATTTAGTAAAAGTATATGGATTAGCATATGCTCCACCATGAACTGATGATGAACCTGCATAAACAACTTTAATATCATTTTTTCTACCATATTCTAATATATTTAATGTACTTACATAATTGTTAAACATTGTTTTATATGGGTTTTTTAATGATGGTTGTATTCTTGCTAATGCTCCCAAATGAAATATAACATCATATTTTTCATCTCTCCAATGAGGATAACTGCCGTGGTCTACATAAATCCCAAGTGTATGTGGACTTGATAAATCAAAGTCGTGATACCTACAACCCTCTTGATGATTTTCCTCTTTACCAGTAGAATAGTTATCTACTGATACTACTTCGTGTCCGTCTTTTAATAATCTTTTTATTAAATTGGTGCCAATAAATCCGGCACCTCCTGTAACTAATGCTTTCATCGTAATAGTATCCTTGCTAATTCTAAATCATTTGGCTCATCTATGTTAATTGTTCTTTCTTCTGGCATAATATATGGTACAGTATCCTTATCATACCGAGAACCTTTGACATTTATTTGTTCCCAAGTCATTGCATATATTGAACCATTTCTAATATATGCTGGTGGTGTTAAATCTTGTCTTCTACTTTCTAATACTTCGGGATAAACATCTTTCATTTTATTTCCCTTTATAAACTTAACTCTTGATGGATGATAATCCCATACTCTCACAACGGAACAAACAGAATCGGCGTCCATCATATCAAGCTTCAGTATCACATCGTCTATATCCGCTACAGTCTTCAAAGGATTTGTACACATAATCTCCACAATATAATCTGGTTTATCCATAGGTTTTAAAACTTCCAATAAACCATCCGAAGATTTCTGTGTATCTTCTGCTGGACTTCTATCAAAATATGTTTGTTTTAATTCTCTACATAGATTTTTAATATCTTCATCATCTGTACTGACAATATAGTTATCAATATATTTACTTTTCTTTACTTCATCTATGGTATACTGTATTAATGGTTTTCCATTTATATCTATAACATTTTTTCGTGGTACTCGTTTTGAACCACCTCGGGCTAATGTTATTCCCATTACTGTTTTTCCATTAATCATATTATATTACTCTCTTTTAAATGGTCAAATAAAATTTTATATGCCTTTCTATTCGGATGGACTCCATCAGGATAAAAATATTCTGGATTATCTAACATCAACTGATATCTATCATTACCCATTTTCTCTATCTTTAAAAAATATTCCTTATCATCTATCAAACCTTCACACTCATCTAAAATATCATAAGCAGGTAAAGGAAATACAAAAGACAATATAGGTTCTTTAATTAAATGTTCTCCAGTTAAAACTAAGTTTACTACACTTTGACATGCAGAATTCAATCCACATTCCTTAATAACCTCGGGAGATAATGTATCTGTAGTTCCACCTATTAAATAAATTGGAACTCCGAATGCTTTTTGTGATTTTAACAATTCCCCATAATATTTTTTAATCATATGAACATCTACATCATTAACACTCTTTCCACTTTTTATATGATTAATCCATTCTTGAGTTTCCCTTGAAGGTTCTGTTTGAAATACTAACGCTATATCAAACTTCAAATGTAAGTTTTGTCTAAGATGATAAGAATAATCCTCTATAACTCCTTGATTACTATTACCTTGTCTTGAAAAATTAACTACAAAATGTCCCTCATCCATTAGGTATTGTGTCAATCCTAAATGATTTAACTTAAAACTACCATCAGTTTCACCATTTGCAAAACTATCCCCGAATATTGCTATATTCATAAATCAAAACTCTCTAAACTACCATACATTGGGTCATTATCATAAAACTTTGACAGTAATGTATTTTCATATTTGTCTCTCACTTGTAAAAATGTATCTCTATTAGAATAATCAAATTCCCATCTATCTTTCCATACTTCTAAATGTCCCCACTTTCCATAATAGTGTTCTCTACTACTACCCGCCCTTGGTGAATTCTCTGGTAATCCGTGTGCTGCCTTTGTTCTTTGGTCGTGTTTAAAATCAAACTGTGAAAGACATACATTGTATATATTTTGATTTAAATATTGAAATGCTATGTCGTCCCACGCATGGAAAAAATGATAGTCTCCAGTTGGTGTTATGTTTTCCAAATATGACTCTATATTGATACAACTTACATACCACGCTGGTGATTCTACTGCAAATGGTTTATCAAAACCTGGTGTATCATATCTAACTTGTGTATTAGGATAGTATTTTACATTTCTATACCACATATCTCCTACTTCTAACGGTGTTCGTGCAGTATTATCTAATAAGTGACCATTATTTATAAAATCTTGATGTGCTCGGCCTGAATGATAACAATTAAATCCTATAGCACCAAACTCTTTTAATTCATTTCCTATTACAAAATCATTAAATGTTGAGAAAAAAGTTGGTTGTAATGGAAAACAATCGTGTTGAAACCAAACAATAACCTTCACTCCTCTATCTCCAAAATAATTACAGGCCGTGGTTAGATTATGTTGCATCCCTCTTTCTTCTCTATCTTGATAAACTACTCCGAACTTATCACATATTGCCTTACCACTTTCTTTATTTTTATCATCAGAGTCTTCATCTATATTTAATATATCAAAACCTTCAGTATTTACTTTATTTAACCAATTGTATAATAAATTGTAATTATTTCTACTTGTAAATAATATACCTATTTTTTTATTCATTGTCTTTCTTCAATGTATTTTTTAAATCTTCATAATAATAATTTGGTTTAACTTTTGCACCATGTTTATCGATTCTGTGTAATTCATCTAAATCATATACACTTTCTAAATCTATTAAACTTAATCTACCATCACTCAACTCAATAATATTTAAAGGAATTAAATCGTAAAAGAACATATTTTTTTCTTTTGATGCATCCAACACTTTCTTATAAAACTCTTTAGGAATAGGAGTATATGGTGAAGGGGATAACCTCTCACCAACTTCAGTTACATAACCAACCACATCATCTCCATCCATTATTAAAGCTTTAAGTGCTGGTGCTATCTCATCAAAAAATCCAGATTCGTATGCTTTGATAAAATTCTTTCTACGACAATATTCTTTATCAAATATCTTATAGTAATTTTTATCATCATAAAATACTTTTCGACTGTGATTAACACCTTCTACAAAATGTCTTTTATCTATGACCATTTTACAGGACTCTATATTTATGTCCTTGACATTTATTTTATTCATTGTCTTTCTTCAATTTATCTAATAATTCATCACTAATAAGTTTATGAAAATGTTTTGATGGGTGTTCGTCTGTTACTCCTAAATGTCCCAAATCTCCACTTATTTCTAATACCTTTAAACCATGATTTGGTCTACCTAAACAAAATTGTGGATACTTGGTTGCCAACTCATCATAACTATTATATTCTTTATCTGCATATGGTATTTTAACAAAATATGGTTCGTTTCGTAAAAAATATGCTATATCGGATGGATAACTCCACACTAAAAGTTTAACATTTAACTCTTTACATAATTTATAAAGTTCTTTTACTTCTTCTATTGTATCCTTTAATCGTTGTTTATACTCTTTTTCATAATCCCAATCTCCAACACGTTCATTCTCTGGAGGTAAATCTCTTTCTACATGCGTAAGTTGTAATATAACAAATTTAATTTCTCTATTTAATAACTTATCATTCTGTAATCTAAAATCGGGTTTCTTATCTGATTTATCTGGCCACCATTGTGGTGGGCCCCATCCTTTATATCCAGGGTGGTTTGGATCCATATCCACTTGACGTAAAAATTTATTACCTATTAAATTAATATTATTATGATTACTTCCACCATTAGTTTCCTTTGTTATATAATCCATATCAAGTTCTTTTGAAATCAAATCAATGTATCGTAACAATTTAATAGACTCTAAATCTCTATTGGTTATTTTATGAGATAAATTCAACCATTGATAATGTGAACCTTGTAAATCTGATAAGAAAAACTCTTTAATTTCTTCCTTGGACATTTTACTATTTTGTATCCAATCATAATATTGTAATCCTTGACCCCAAGTAAAAGAATCTCCTACGGCTACAAATATATCCTCAGCCATATATTACATCCCAATGTTCAACCATTTCATCTAACATAGTTTCGAAAGTATATTCGTGTTTCCAATCAAGTATTCTTCTAGTTTTACTCGAATCACCTTTTAAATCAGTTAATTCTTCTGGTCTCATATATTTTTGATCCACTCCAACATAATCTTTGTAATCTAAATCTAACTTACCAAACACATGCTCACACAATTCTCTAACTGAATGTGATATACCAGTAGAACAAACAAAATCATCTGGAGTATCGTGTTGTAACATTAACCACATACATTTCACATAGTCTTTTGCATGACCCCAATCACGAGTTGCATCTAAATTACCTAATAATAGTTTATCTGTTAGTCCGTATTTAATTCTCACCGCCTCTTTTGCTACTTTGTTAGTTACAAAGTTACTTCCTCGTCTTGGTGATTCGTGATTGAATAATATTCCATTACTTGCAAACAAATTATATGAATGTCTATAATTTCTCGTAATATTATAACCATAAACTTTTGCACATCCATACGGACTTGTGGGATTCATCGATGTAGTTTCTCTTTGGTATCCATCTTCATCAAATGAATTACCAAACATTTCTGAAGAAGATGCCTGATAGTATCTTGAATTAGGACATAACAATTTCATAGATTCCAAAATATTCAATGTACCAATTGCAACTACTTGTGTGGTATAAATTGGTTGGTCGAATGATATTCTAACGTGAGATTGTGCCGCCAAATTATATATCTCATCTGGCCTTACTTGCTCTAATACTCTATTGAGAGATGCCAAATCTAACATATCTGCATACTCAAGATTTATTTTTTTAAAAACACCATCTAATCTCGCAGTTTGATTTTCTGCTACGGAATTTCTTTTTAAAAGTCCCCAAACCTCATAACCCTTTTCTAATAATAGTTCGGATAAATAGCTACCATCTTGTCCGTTGATTCCTGTAATCAGTGCCTTTTTCATTCTGATATCTCTCCATTAATAATTTCTGTAATAAATGTTATTTCTTCTACTGTTAATTTTGGATGGTTGGGAACATAAAATCCATCTCTGTCTATTAGAGATACATTTGGTAATTCCAATCTTCCATAATGTTTAACATAAAATGGTTGAGTTCCCATTGAACCACATATCATTGGCCTAACCTCAACTTTATTTTCTTGTAATTTTTTAACTATCTTATCTCTATGTGAACTTATTACTGGATATGCAAAATTAGAAGTTAAAGAATCAAAGTATGAAGTTGGTTTCCATTCTGTATTTATTAACCGTTGATAAAGATAATAGTTATCTTCTCTCCGTTTTCCCCAATCATCCAATTTATCTATTTGTGTCAATCCAATATATGCCTGTAAATCTGTTGACCTAAAATTAAATCCAGAATAATAAAATGTATATAATGCATTAAATTCTGAAACTCCCCATTCTTTTTGTAACTTAACTTGAGTTTCTTTACTCAAATCTCTATCCCAACCGTGACTTCTTATAGATACCAATAACTCATAAAAGTCTTTATCATCAGTTGAAATTATACCACCTTCAATTGTAGAAATATGATGACCAAAGAATGTCGAGAAAGTTGATGCCAATCCAAATGTTCCGAGTTTTTGTCCTATATATTCACAACCCATTGCCTCACAAGTATCTTCCAATAATATAACTTCATATTGTTCACATAATTCTACTACATTTTCCATATCTGGAACTAATCCAAGAACTGATACTAACAATAAAGCTGAGGGTGCTTCTTCTATAAATATTTTTTCCAAGTGTTCTAAATCTACTGATAAATCATTCAAGTTAGAATCACATAATACAGGTTTTAATCCTAATTGTATTACTGGTGCCAAATCAGTAGACCACGCGGTGGATGGAACTACAATTTTAGTATTTTTTAAATACTTACCTTGTAGTAATGCCGATAATACCAATAGATTTGCAGATGAGCCTGAATTACAAAATACTGAATATTTTCTTCCTAGCCATTTAGAAAATTTATTTTCAAATTCTAAAGTTACAGATCCTTTTGTTAATCTTGGATAAGTTTTTAACCAATCCACCAATCTATCAATATCTTTTTCATCTATTGTATCTTTTACTAAACTAATCATTTAAAACCTCATTCAATTTTTCATATGTTTTTTTCATACCATCTTCTAAACTTGTAAATTCAAAATTAGGATATAATCCTAATAATTTTTCTGAACTAATATCTTTTCTAAACTGACCATCTGGTTTATCACTATCCCATTCAATTTTTAAATTTTCTTTACCACACACTTTTAATGCCGTTTCTGCCATTTCCTTAATTGTGAAGTTAAAATTGGGTGCCACATTAAAACTTTCAAGTATGTCATTATCAATAACAAATTTAAATACTTTAGCCAAATCATCCGCGTACATAAATTGTCTATACGGTTTTCCTGAACCAAACAATGTTATCTTATCTGTTGCATAATAAATCTTTTTAAGTAATGCTGGTATGAAATGACTATGATGGTCTTCAAATTTATCATACTCTCCATACAGATTACAAGGTGCTACCCAATTCCAATTCAACTCGTGTTGTTTATTATAAGATTCTATTCTTGTTAATAAAGTTCTTTTAGCCATAGCATATGCAAAATTACCAGCAGGTGCCTTACCTTTAAAAACATCATCTTCTGTCATTGGGTATTTATCAACCACATCTGGAAAAATACAACTCGATAAACAGGCAGTTAATCTTTCAACTCCTTGTTCTTGGCTAGCCTTTAACACATTAGTATCTATTGCTAAATTAGTTTCTAAATAATCTATAGGATAATTCATATTATCCTCAATACCACCCACTCTTGCTGCCAAATGTATAACCCTTTTAGGATGGTAATATGCTAAAACTTCTCTTGTTTCTTTATAATTAGTTAAGTCTGCATCCAAACTTGATAAATATTTTACAGTATCTTGTCCTTCTGGTTCTAACGGATGATTACTAATTATATATTTTTGTAAATGTTTACCAACTAATCCATTACCTCCAGTGATTAATAAATCATATCTATTTTTCATCTAATTTCACCTTATGTATTCCTTTATGTTGAAAGTGTCTACACTCTCTAACATCTTCCTTTATCCAATTAAAATTTAATCTTCTTTTCCACGCCACATAATTAAAACTCATTTGGTCTAAATGACTATAATATTTCATTTCTTCCCACCACGATTCTCCTGTCATCCACACATCTTTTTCCATATGTCTTCTAACTAATACCATTGCACTTAATAATCCTAAATTTGGTGGAAAATTTTCCCTCATATATTTATCAGTTTGTTTCTGTATCAATTTAGGATCATCTTTATATGCTTTAATCCCCTTCCAAGGTTCTCTTGCTAAATTCGTTTCACCAAACTGAAATATCCTTCTGGCTTCTTCATAAATACAATTCCACGGATCAAGTGCACAACTCATTTTATCATATACGGCCATATTTGGTTTAGGTGAAGAATGTGCTGGAATAATTGCTCCTGTTTGACCACCATCAGAAGATTCATTATAATCCCACAAATATTCCTGTATCAATTCATTAACATCACCTCTACATTGTGCATTCCCATCTACCCAAACACTATACTCATATTCTGATAAAAATCTATGTGGTAGTGCCTTATACTTTCTTGCATTTCTTACGGCTGGATTTTTCAACTCTGGATTATTATACAATGGTAAAGTATATCTAATATCCCAAGTATCAGATTTCATATCTTTACTATCAGTAAAACACACATAATCTACATTATCGGGTTTAACCAATGGTTCATATAAAAAATCATATCCACCAAAAATTGCAGTATAGACAACTACATTACTCATAAATAAATCTCTCCATCTACATAATTGTGAGCAATTGGAAACTGTCGTTGAACTGTATATAGTTTAGAATATCTACTTATGGTTTGTAAAGTACCACATTGATTACCTACATTTAACTTTGCCTTTGACCTAATATACAATTGTATTCTCAAATCTATATTTCTCATGTCTAAAGCTAATTTTGGAAAAAAGAATGGTGTTTCTCCAATGGGTTTATATGTCCAATAAAAATATGGTAATGGATTTTCTTTTAAAACTTTTATTATCTTTGTAGTTTCATTCTTTAAGGTTTTTTCATCGGGGTTTCCATATTGTGTTCCAAATCTATCAGATACTAATAATCCACCAAAATCTTCATCACCCACAACCTGTTTTATAATTCCATCACCTAACTCTTTTTCCTCATCACTCCAATACATTTCTGGTCTACAGTCTTCCATTTCATTTTCTTCAAACTGCCAAAACTTTAACATTTGTTTAATAAGTGGTATATCAGTATTGTCTTTATCATATATTCTATAATGGTCGTGAAATACCTCACCATCTATTTCATCAACAAACTCATCCACATATGGATTGTTATCAAATATCAATTTTGAAATGTTTGACTCCACTCCAAATAAATTTTTAATCATTTTACTTGATGGTATTTTTACCTTGGAATTTGGATACTTCCCTTTCAATATACGAGGTAGTGCAGATATTACTCCCCAATCACCAATTCCTTGAGCACCTCGACATATAACAAATTCTTTATTATCTAAATATTCATCTGGAATTCTTAATCCTTCTGAATTATCAAAACCTAAATTATCTACTTCACCTACTACGTGTAATTTATTATCAAAAATTCTATTAAATAACATTAATTAAATCCTTAGAATAATCCTCTAATTTTTTAATCTTAAACTTAAAAATTTCTAATTGCAACTCTCCCACTTCACCTGAATCTTTAAGTATATCTGATAAGTTCACTAATATCTGAAAATTCTGTGATGTTAAAAGGTTACAATCGAACTCAATCACCACATCATTTTTAGGTTCTATGTGTTGTGAATGAATTTTTTTACTTAAATCAAATTGAGTATTTGGTTGTTCTTCTTTTATATAACCATTTACTCCATATCCTTTATGCCCTACCCAATCACCGTATATGTCTGAACACCACGGCTCTAATTCTTTTAACATTTGAGTATTACAATTATGAACCACAAATCCTATATCATATTTTGGTGGAATGATTGGTTTCATCATTTCGTCGTGTCGTACCATATGTCCCCATTTGCGTATGAAATTACGGGTGCTACGAAGGTTTTGTTCTAACCACTCACTCGATTCCCTGCCTTTCATAAACACTTGTCCCGCGGGATTTCGAAGTGCTCCGTCCTTAAATCTTGAACCTCTACAAGTCATATGATATACAAAACCTTCCCAAGTTTGAATCAATTCATATCCTGCTAATACAAATCTATTGAATATATCTGAATCTTCTTTTGATTGTGGGGCGTATAATGGGTCGTGGCCACCTATAGATTGAAAATCTTCTTTGTATATTGCCCACGGTGCAAATATACCTTCGGTAAACTTAGCGAAATTATAATCTGTTCCATGCATTAATTGAAGTGAAGTAACTTTTTTTAATAACGCTTCCTCATCAAATTCTTCTGGTTCTATTCCAAAATCTTCTAATACCTTTTCTGGCCCGTCAGGATGTAGAGGTGGTTCTATTCTTGTAAGAGAAACTACCTTACCTGGTTCTAAATGTTTATATATTGCTTCATCTGATTTAGGACATAAATACATATCGGCGTGAAATATCATAACTACATCGTGTGTGGCATAATCATTAATCAATGTATCATATAGTATTGTGTGTCCTAATCTTGTAGGCCCGTGATTTCTATGAAACTTGATATTCTTATCTCGTTTCATCCAAACCAATACTTGTTCCATTGTACCATCATCAGAGAAATCATCAGCAATACATATCTCGTGTTCTACTGACGAGTTCTTACGAATACTTTCATATGCTTGTTTTAGATATTTTAGATTATTCCTACTTGGAATAATAAAACTTATTACTCTGTCCATTGTTTATTCCAATTTTCTAACCAAGTTTCTTCTGTATAAAACTTCTTAAACTGTTTTCGTGAATTTTCACTACACAAGTTATAAAATTCTTCACTCTCTTTTAATCTCTTACCCAACTCAACTGCCTTATCCAATTCTCCAATTTCTACTGTAGTCAATG
>ERZ1046148.1041-NODE-1041-length-14924-cov-5.544489_pt1 | contig 14924 bp, 12 predicted proteins | sample MGYA00383090_ERZ1046148 | MGnify/ENA primary metagenome ERZ1046148 (study PRJEB29581, sample SAMEA5548360) | metagenome | biome: marine; feature: coastal; material: water | depth 25 m | study: Short-term variability in the microbial, nano- and picoplankton... | reverse complement strand
ACAAAAGACCTTACTACGGAAGAAGCTAGATGCTAGAGTTTGTAGAAGACACAGTGAACCAAACCTGTGTGTGTAAGTCAGACAAATATATGTCAGAAATATACATTAAGAAGTCAGTCGGTGGTAATGTATTCTTTGAGATAACTCTTGAAAAGGGTGTTACACCAAAGGAATTGTCAGGAAAGTATTCGTCCATACGTAAAGCTCAGGAAGCACTAGAACTTCACCTAAGAAATAAAAAAATAACAAGAGCAACTAGGACTGAGTACTTTAACAAGCAACGTGAAGAACGTAAGAAGGTAACTGATGGCTCAAAGTCTAAGTCAAAAGACAACTAATACCTTTATCAAGGGTCTTATTACTGAGGCAGGTGAGCTAACCTTTCCTGAAGGTGCTTCAGTTGATGAGCTTAATTGTGACCTACGTAGGGATGGTTCTCGTCGTAGGCGCTTAGGTGTTGCAGCAGAAACTTCAGCCGTTTACTCTAGCTTTACTCTTTCAGATACTGAGTTAGTAACAACTGGTACATGGCAAAACGTAGGTGGTTTAGCTGACCTAGAGTTTCTTGTATTCCAAAAGGGTGCTACTCTTTACTTTTATAATAAGTCAACAGCACCTTACTCTGAGCAGCTTTACTCAGACAGTATCAGTTTAGCTACCTATGAGATTTCTTCTGGTTCTGCCTCCCTTTATAAATGTCAGTTTGCTAGTATTAATGGAACACTTGTTGTGTCTTCTGAAGGTATTAATACTATTGTTATTTCTTTTGATAACTCAGCTAGTCCTAAGTTTACAGCATCAGCTATAGCATTTAAGATTAGAGACTTTGAGTGGCAGGGTGATGTAACTGGCTATGATGTAGCAGTCTCGTCAACCCACACTGATATATTCCGTACATATGACACAAAGAACTCAGGGTGGGTTGGCACTAAGGGTGCAATCGCTTTGGGGGTTTGGAGTGCAGATAACGCTAATAAAAGCCCACCTCTAACACACCCTTGGTATGCAGGTAAAGATTCAAATAATGACTTCTCACCCTCTGAGTGGGACAAAGTATTCGCAGGTTCTACTCTTACAGCTAATGGTCACTACATTATTGACTTTTTTAACAGGGTTAGATCAGGTTTATTAACCGAAGTTATAAACACAAGGTTTAAAAGTGTAACATCCTTCTCTGGTCGAGTGTTTTACGCAGGTATTGCAGCATCTGAGCATACAGGTACAGTTCTTTTTTCTAAAGTAGTTGACAATAACAACGACTTAGGTAAGTGTTACCAACAGAATGACCCTACTGCTGAGTACTTGTCTGATTTATTAGCTACTGATGGTGGTTATATTTCTATACCTGATGCAATTAACATTCAAAGACTATATGCGTACCAATCCTCTCTGTTTGTCTTTGCTGAGAACGGTGTATGGGCTATCACAGGGGTAGATGGGGTCTTTTCAGCCTCATCCTACGGCATAAACCGTGTTTCTAGTGTAGGTATTCTTAATCCTGAGTCATTTGTTGAGGCTGAAGGTATTCCTTTTTGGTGGTCAAGGTTTGGTATACATACTTTACAAACTGACCCTACATCAGGCCAAGGTAAAGAACAAAATTTAACTATCTCAACTATTCAAACACGTTGGGATAGTATTACAACAGAACAAAAGTCTAAAGTTACAGCAATATACGACAGTATAAGCAAAAAGATTTACTGGTCATACCCTAATGCAGGTGAAACTGTAGCATCTAAACTAAATAACTTTCTTATACTTGACTTAGCCCTTCAATCCTTCGTACCTTGGATTATTTCAGATCAATCATCTTCAACAGACAGTGTAGTAGGTCTAGTTTTCTACTCAGGTTTTGGTGCTGACTTTAATGTTGACGTTAGGTCAGGTGGTGTAGAAGATGATGATGACGTTTTAACAGCATCAGGTGGTTCTGATGTAAATGCAGGTAGTTTTGTAGCAAGTACTATTTATATAATTAAAACGGCAGGAGACACTGATTTTACTGCCGTGGGTGCAGATAATAATACTGTTGGTACTATTTTTACAGCTACAGGTGCAGGTTCAGGAACAGGTGTAGCAACAACAGCAAATGATGTTGTGTCTACAAGTACCTCTGGTTTTACAACTGGTGATCCTGCATTAGTCCTTCTAATTAGAAAAGGTTCCGATAGTAAAATTACTATGGGTTCATTCTCAAGTACTGCCTTCTTAGATTGGGGTGATACTAACTACACATCTTATGCTGAGACAGGGTATGACTTTGTTGGTGACTTAGTTACTAAGAAAAATGCTCCATACATAGCTATATACACAAGACTGACAGAAGAAGGGTTTAACTATACAGGTTCAGCCTATGAATCTATCAGACCATCTTCTCTTCTTGTCTCAGCAGCATGGGACTTTAACGATACGTTTAGTGCTACACAACAAGCCTACAGACTTAAGTATCCAATTGTTGTTAATCCATCTGATCTAACTTCTTTTCCATACCCTGAAGATGTCATAATCACAAGGCTAAAAATCAGAGGGCATGGTCGATCAGTCAGACTTAAATACTCAAGTGAACAAGGTAAAGACTTTATTCTTTTAGGATGGGGTATAGTACAAGGAAGGAATACTAGGTTTTAGATGACAGAATATACAATACGTGATGCAACCGAACAAGACGTATTAGACACAGTACTAGCAGTCAAACAGTTTTGTAAAGAAATACCACACCCAGCTTGGGGAAAGTTTGATGCTAATAAAGTAAAACAACTTGTATCTAATCTAGTAGAACATGAGTTAGGTTTTGTCAAGATAGTCGTACATGATGAAGAGGTCGTAGGTGCTTTGATTGGTGCTATCTCAAGTCTACCGATTAATAACATTAGCGTCGCGCAGGAGTTAATGTTTTGGCTTGACCCTGCTCATCGTAATGGAAAGACATCATTTAAGTTAATAGATCAATATGTTGAGTGGTCAAAAGAAAAAGGCTGTGACTATGCTAGGCTTTCAACACTAGACGAGACTATGGGAACTAAGGCAGGTGTTCTGTTTAAACGTAAAGGCTTCAAGCCAACAGAAACTGCTTATATAAAGGAAGTATAAGATGGCAATATTTACAGCATTAGCTATTGGTACAACTCTTACAGGAACTGCTTTATTTGCTACTGGTGCAGCGATGTATGGTACAGTAGCTTCAATAAGTGCATCTAACAGAGCAATGAAAGCATTAAAGGAGTCTGGTCGAGTTCAGATAAGACAACAAAAAGCACAAGCCTCAAGAGAACGAAGGGGTGCTGTACGAAGGGGTTTGATAGCTAGGGCTAAGGCAGCTAACGTAGCAGCTACTACAGGCATGGCAGATACATCAGCTTTCTTAGGTGGTTCAGGTTCTCTGTCATCTCAAGTAGGAACTAACATAGGCTACAGTGGTATGATGTCAGGTCTTAGTCAAGACATTACACGGCTTTCAGGTAAAGCTGCACAGGCTCAAGGACAGGCTCAACTCTTTGGTCAAATAGCAAGCTTAGCTATGCCTTTTGCTGACTTTGGTGCTGTAGGGGAAGGTATAAAAAATAAACTTCCGACAAACTGGGGAGGATATGGTAGCTACGGCGGTGGTGCTCCCCCTGCAAGACCTAGCAGATTTTAAAGGGTGTATTAATAAGATGATACTAAAAAATATAAATACTTTTCTACAACAACACCCTATGGACCACCAAGAGATAGGTAAGACTAAATGGAATCTATCATAACAATAGAAGACATGGTTGCAGCTTCTGACTTTATGTCTACCATAGAGGGTCAAGAAGCTAAACCTAAACCTGTTCTATCGTCTGACTCAGAGACAGTAACTAACAGAGTTCAAGAGTTAGCTATAGCTTCTGGTACTTCTGAAGAGGAAGTTAGGGCTTCTGAAGAAGCAGGTGATGATGTCTATAATGCTCAAGCTAAAATGCTTAATAACAAAGGCACGACTAGAGATGTTATTGATTTTGCACGTGAGTTAAGTTTTGAGCCAACTGAAGTTCTTACATTAATTAATGACCGTAGTGAAAAAATTAGAGCTTTACCTGCTGACCAGTACCTTTTATCTCAAAGTATGTTAGCTGAAGATGGAAGTATCACACCTCAAGCAGCAAGTACTTTGTCTAAAGTAGCTATCTTCGATCAGATTATGCAACGTAAGATAGAAGAGAATGATGACGGTGCAGTACGTAAGTTCTTTACATTCTTAGATGTCAATGTTTTAAGAGCAATTACTTTAGGTGCATTTGAAGGTGTGACATTTAGGTCTAACCGTGAGGGTACAGAAATACGTGAGGCATTTACCTCTGGTATGTCTAATGAAGAGTTTACAGATTGGGCTGAAGATTACATAGAAGAACGTAAAGACGAAGGGTTTTTTAGTCGTAACTCTATCTGGACTTTGTATAATACAGCTAATGATAAAACCTATTTAGGTAACGATCCATATGCAAACGTAAACGCACTTTTTGGTGTAGTCGATCTTGTAACACTTGGTTCAAGTAAGTGGAGTACTGCAGCACTTAAGGCAGGTTTTCAAGGAGGCAAACAGGGTGGCATTAAAGTAGCTGAAGCCCTGAAGATACGTAAGCCAGTGGATGCTGTAGCTCTTACAGAAGGTGGTGAGGCAGCAGCCGAGGTGTTAGCTAGACGAGTAGACGATGCAGGTGTACAGGCTGACCAGACACTAGCAGGTCGTTACCTTCCAGAGGAACTAGACCCAGTTCAAAGTCCGTCAGCTAGACCATCAAATGCTGCAGGTACTGAGTCAGTTATTCGTAGAACCATTATTGAACAACTAGAGACACTTAACAGAAAGTTTGCTTTTGGTCAGTATCTTCCAGAAGAAACTATCTTTGCTCTGGCTACTAAGACAGCACAAAATATTGTTACAAACTCAGGCAACAAGTTCGTTAATAGTTTTAGGTATTGGGATGAAGGCTCCAATGACTACAAACTAGCTGTACGCTTTGGTAAGAACGAAAGAGGCACACCCTACAAAACAAAGGGTGATGCACAAAAGGTAGCTGACTTGTCACCAGAGGCTAACCTGAATGTTGTTAAAAATGAAACAGGTTACGGATGGTTCTTACAGGCAGAGGAAAGACTAGATGTCTTAAATAAAGCTGATCCTCTTGATCGTTTCGATAAGGGTGGCTTTATTTCTGATACTATCAGCAAGATGTTTGGTGCAGCAAGTATTCGTTTAGGTGAACGGTTAGGTACTAAGTTCCTTCAAGCTGAGTCAGGTCAGGCTCTTGTCAGGGATATTGTTAATCCTTACCAAAAGAAAATTAATGCTCTTAAGCCTAAAGAACAAAATGGCCTAGCCGAATACTTTGAAAAGTTGAGGGATAAAAAGGTAGAAAATCCTGACCCAAATAAAGCCTCTAGTGATATAAAAGAAGCCCCTAGTGTAGAAAAGTTTTCTGCTGAGTGGGCAGTTACTCATGGTCAAGCACCAAGTAAAAAAGTGCAGGATGCTTATGAAGCAGTCCTTGAGATTAACGATGCGAGTTGGCATATACAAGCAAGTGCAGCCCTTAAAAAAGCTATAAGTCAAAATGGTAGGCATCTACAAATTACTGATGACTTTTCTGAAATAGGTTATAGGGTTGATGGCAGTAAAGTTAAGATGCCAGACAATGAACGTGTATGGAGTCCTATTCGTAATAAATATATAAAAGCCTCTGAACTTCCTTCTGATGCTGTTGTCTATAAACTAGCTAAACCATACATGAGGGTTGCAGGTGACACAAACAATGGTTTCATCTTTGTAACTGACATAAGAAAGACAAGAGCACTTGAACGTGTTGATGTTATGCCCTACAATATTGGTGGTCCAAGGAATAACGGTGGGCTACGTTGGTTCTTAGGTTATGAAACTGAGGTTACTTTAGCATCTAAGAATAAATATGCAGGTGGTTTTAAAACACTACTAGGTTCTTTTTCTGAAAGTCAAATACTAAAAGCTCAAAATGAAGTTAATGCTATTGTAAGAAAAGTAACTCAGCTTACAGCAGCTAAAGGTGTTGATGATGTCAGTCAACTTTCTTTAAGCAGGGCTGAGTACGATGAACTAGGGGTTGTCATCAGAGCTAATAATTCTTGGAAGCCAAACGTTAATGACCTAGAAGACTTGGTAGATTTAAAGAATAGTCATGGTATTAGTTTTACAAAAGAGTTCGTTAAAAAAGCTAGGGATGAAAAACCAGAAATCAGGGTTGACGCAGACGATGTAGTAGGAAGTGATCCTGTCTTCATGGGTTCTAGTGTAGCAGAAACCCTGTCTATTCGTTTAAACAAAAGTCGTTCCGATACACCACCTTTGGAGTATGGTGGTGGTCAAGCTAAGAATATCAACCCTATTGTTGCTATTTCTGATCAGTTTGGGTCTGAGGTCTACGGCTATGCTAATCGTGCAGCAACTCAGGATGCTCTGGTTGGTTGGGTTAAACTAGCTCAGGCAAATCCTAACTTAATCGGTAACCTTGATCAAATAAATGCTCTTAGTCCTCAAGACTTCTTGGGTAGGTTTATGTCAGCTAACATCAGACCCTCTAAGAACCACACAGACCTAGCTAATCAGCTTATCGAACAGCAAAGGATTATCAAGGCTAGACTTAACATACGGACTGACTCTAGTATTCGGTGGGAATCTTTTACCAGTTCAGCTACTGAGGCTGTCTTTAATGTGACAGGACGTAAAATTGACTTTACTAAAATAGGTTTATTTTCTGACCCATCTTCTCAGCTACTTAAGGTTGGCTTCTACTCTAAGTTTGGTTTCTTTAACCCAGATCAACTTACTCTTCAGGGTTTACATGGGATAACAATAGCTGCTATATCACCTAAGTATGGTACTAAAGGCTTGGGTATGGCTGTACCTTTACTTATGATTACAAGCGGTATGTTAAAGCCACAGGCTAGAGCACTAGCTCTTCAAAATCTAGCTAAGGTATCTAAAACCATAGGTCTAGACGAAGACGAACTAAAACTTTTGATGCAGTATATTGACGATAGTGGTCGTAATATTATTGACACTAATGTTATCGAACTTCAAGCTGCTAATAACTTTGGTGTTGCCAGTACTCTTAGTCAAAAAGCTAAAAAGAATGTAGGAACACTTTTAGACAAGTCAACTGTTTTCTTTAGAGAGGGTGAAAGATACTCTCGTATGACAGGAATGGTGACAGCTTTCCTTGAGCACAGAGCTAAACGTCCTAACATTAATCCTTTGAGTGCCGAAGGTAAAGCATGGATCATGTCAAGGGAGCAAGACCTAACCTTTAGGATGACATCAACCAGCCGTAGCTATGCTCAGAGTGGGCTTATGAGAGTACCTACTCAGTGGCTTACCTTTACACTTAGGGCTATGGAGAATATAGCTATAGGTCGTAACTTTAATGCAGGTGAAAGAGCTAGGATGGCCTTTGTACTAGGCCCAATGTACGGTCTTACAGGTGTTGGCATGGGTAAGTTCTCAGGTTATGTCACAGAAAAAATGGGCTTTAGTTCAGATGACCCTGAGTCAGTTAAGATATTTAACTCAGTTAAGTATGGTTTAATTGATCGTCTTCTGTCTGAAAGTTTTGGTGTCGAAACAGCCTATGCTAAACGTGTAGCACCTATCGAACAAGTAGAAGATACAATGAAGAAACTCTTTACTGATGAGTTTTACAAAGTAATTCTTGGGCCTTCAGGTGAAATAGGTGGTGATATGATGACGGCTGCATTAAGTACCCTTGGTGCTTTAATGTCAGGTCAAACGTCAATAGCTAGGGAAGACCTAACACAACTCCTAAGAAATATCTCTACTGTTGATAAGGCAGCTAAGATTGATGAGTTGATTGAAAGTGGTAACTACCGTAGCAGGACACGTAAGCTATCTGTTGGTGGTCTACCAGAAGTACCTAGTGCTTTAGCAGTTACCTTTGGTGCAACACCTGCACCTGTGTCTAACTTCTATGACTACCAAGATATGTCCTATAAACTGGACAATAAGGCTAGGAAGCTAGAGAAAAAACTAAGAAGTAAGGCTGACTATGCTCTACGTCTTATGACTGAAGGTGATGACAAAGACTTTGAAAAGGGTAGAAAACTCTACGAAGAGATACAAGATAAAAGCTGGTCATCTTCTATGTCAGGTAAACTAAAGTCAGACATGGCTAGACGTATGTTTAGAGGTGAGAACTTGCCAGATGTAATGAGAAATGCAATTAGACTAAAACTAGAAGTTGATGCTAACTTCTTACGGTCACAGATGGAAGGACAGTAGTATGGTAGACTATGCTATGGATATAGGTGAAGCAGGGTCTGAGTACGAAAGACCTGTCCAAGCACCAAGTATAACATCAGCAGGGATTGCCGCAGGTTTTCTTAAGGGTGTAGGAGACATGATCGACACCTATGAAGCAGGTGTTAAATCGGGTAGACCAACAGAAGCCGGTATCAAACGAGAAGGCTATGCTAGTTTTATCCAAGAACTTGATGGTATTAAAGGTAAACGTCCTTTAGATCAACAGGTAGAGCTAAGAAGTATTATTACTAGGTATGAATCCAAAGGTTTTCCTCTTGGTGAAGCAGAACTTAGAGCAATTGAAACTAGAACAGGCATTGATGCCAGTAACTACATGGCTTCGTCTGATCCCAATGTAGCTATGGCAGCAAAAGCCATGAACACGTTGGCTGAAAAACCTGAGTTTTCTTTACTAGCCCGTAAGTCTCTTGTTCAAGAAGGTATTACAGAACCAACTAATCAACAAATACTTGAAAGGTCATTAAGTTTAATAGCTACCAATGAGGCTGCTGTACTTCATGTAACAACCTCTAACAATATATCTCAGGCAGGATTTGAAGAGACTGCTCCTTTGTGGATGACTACTTTAAAAACACTTAGGGATACAGGTCTTGAAAGTTTAAACATTCTTAGTGCAGGTGGTAACTTAAGTCCTGAAGCTGTAATGGGTTTTAAGGATCGTTTAGATACTATTAAAGCAGTTATGACTAAACCTAAAGGTGTTACTGCCGAATCATGGCAAGGTGTTCAAAGTCAAATAGATGGTTTAGAAGTCCTAGTTGGTCGAATAGCTACCTATGATCAAGACAGACTTAATGAAATGAGTTTAGATGCTTTTGCTGCTATAGCTGAAAGAGTGCTGAAAGGTGGGGATGTACTATTAGCTGCTGCTTTAGTAGATGAAGGTGTTAGGTCTACCCTTATAGCTTCTAATGGCACTGTGTTAATAGAAGATATTCGTAAACTTAAAGCTGAAAGTATTCAATACGATGAGATTTCTTTTGCTGACTACGATACCTTAGCTGAAAACTTTGCTGGTATCCCAAGTATGACAGATGCTGCTGAAATCAAGGCAACCTTAGCTGCACAAACACTTCATACAGAAGAGATGATCAAAAAAGCTAAAGCACTTGAAGGTGAAGAAAGACTAGCTGTTGTTAAAACTTTCTCAGGTATTGACGTAGCAGGTATGAGCATTGACGGTATCACACAAAACCAAGAAGTTCGTCAGGTTTTTGCTAATGGTGTTGGTGGTGCAGCTTTAGCCGTTTCTACAGCTAATGAACTCTTTGAAATATCCACCTTAAGTGAACTCTTTAACATGGATACTCACAGAAAACTTGAGGCTTTTATCGAACAAAACCCACAGGTTGGTAATGGTTTAAAGATGAAGATGCGAGATGCCTTGCATAGCCAAAGGGATATTTTAGGTAAATCAGCCCAATCAGGTCTTATGGGAACTCGTCTGTTGATTGATGAAAAAGGTAAGGTCAGGTTCGATAAACTTAACTTCTGGTCTGATACTATACTAAGAAACTTTAGTGCAGAAGAAGAGTCAGAAATTAAAGCCTTTCATCTCACATACTATGACGGTGACTTTGAGGCTATGATTAAGGATGGTGGTAGGAAAATAAAAGAGGGTGATCCTCGTCTTTTCCGACGGATAAAGGAAACATCTGGTGAAGGCAATAGAGTTTTTGAAGAAGCTCAAAAAGAATATAACGGTACTATGAAATACCAGAACACTATGACTTTCCTAGAGAAGCAGTTGAAAGCATTGAAAGCAGGTGCAATTGAACTAGATGCTATGATGTATAGACCTATGAGACTAACTCGTCAACAAAGAGAAGAGTCTATCGTAGCTGCGGCAACTGCACCTCAACCAACTGAGGCTGACCTTTTAGCTCAAGAAGTAGTCGATGTTGTCACAGGAACAGATGGCCCGATGGCTGATCTAGGAACAAAAGCTAATCCTTATGTTATTGAAGAAGGCTCAGAGCTTAAGAATAAGAGACAGTACGATTTGCTACCTACTGGTTCTTACTTTATTGACACTAATGATAGTTTCGATGAAGAAACAGGAAAACGTGTCGTATATATTAAGTAGTAAGGATATCTTTAAAATGGCTAGTTCTTGGAACAAAGGAACAAGAGTTCTACTGGATGCAGGTGATGTAACACCTATACCTAAACAACCAACGGTTACGTCTGGTGATATAGGTTCATCCTATGTTTCTGTAAGTGAAGCACCTGATGCAGCTAAAGCAATCCCTAAACAACCAGAAGTAACAACATCAACAGATATGTCTCCACCTTCTGAGATGGCAGGAGGTATATCCGATATAGTCAGGGCTGTTTTAAAAGAATTGGGTTATGGTGAACAAGGGGTAGGTGCTGTAGCTCAAGGTCAAGGTGGTTTTCAAGACCCTGATGAGCCTGTGTCAACCACAGGTACTTGGGGTATTGCAGCAGAAGAAGAGGCTGTACAAGTACCGTCAGTTACAGCAGAACAAAGAACAGCTTTATCTAGTATGGACGAAATTACTAAGTCTCAAGGTACGTCAATAATAAATAACGGAAATTTTTCTTTACCTAAACTAAAAACAGCAGTTAATAATTCTATAAAGAATAGTAAAAAGAAAGCAATGCTATCTGGTATTGTTGACATTGAAGTGGGAACTGATGGGCCTGTGAGTGAAAACAGGTATACCGAAAGTAATATTAATAATCTAAGTACTGAACGGTTTGCCGTTGGTGATTCTTTTAATGGTACAACGCTTACAACAAATGACCCTATGGTAGGGCAATTTAAACACGCATGGAGACGTAGACTAATTAGAGATGGCGTAATGGATACTAATGGTACTTTAATAAATTACTCTGGTACTAATGTGTTTGACTCTGTATATGCCAACAGAATGGGAAATGGAGATTATTCGTCTGGAGACGGAGATAGATTTAGGGGTAGAGGTCTTGTTCAAATAACAGGCAGAAATACTTACCAAGAAGTACAAAACATACTTCAGGCAAAAGGTATTAATATTGATCTTATAAATGAACCAGAGTTAGTTAACGATACACGTTATGCATTACCTGCTGCTTTAGCATACCTAGAGTATGCAGGTCTGACAGATGACGAAGCAGAAAATATGTCAGCTAGAAGTTTACAAAAAATAATAAATCCTAGTGCTGATGTTAGTGTAGCTGAAGATCGTTGGGATTCTGCTATTAGAGCTTTACGTACAGAAAACCCTACAGATGCAGATAACCTTGAAAAAAGAAATGAATATACAGCCCAAAGAAGAGTAGGTTTTAGAGGAAACGATATAGACGGAATTATTGGAACAAACTCTGATAGAGAAATGAGGAGGTGGTTAACAAGTAGAAATGTTAATATACCTGCAAACGCTACAGGTATGGATTTAGTTGTTCTTGTTAACTCTCAACCATAGTTAGGGACTTAAACATGAGACTTATTCTAGCCCTATCCTTAGTCCTCACCTTGAGTGCTTGCCTCAACCCTATGTCTCTCTTAGGTGGACTAGGTGGTGGTGGCTCAGGCACAAATGTTAATGCTAACACTCAAGTAGGTGCTGAGAATAACCAATCCCTACTAGATCAGAGTAGTGATATATCAGGTGAGAACGTAGCAGTTGACCAATCTAAAGGTGGCTTTACTGTAGATGGAGCTATCGAAAGCATAAAGGTTATGAACCAAGACATACCAACATGGGTTATCCTTATGATGATCCTTGGGTGGATGCTTCCCTCTCCCATAGAAATCTGGAGAGGTTTCCTTAAGACAATAACATTGGGAAGATACCGTGGGTAGGAATATACTCCTGTCCTATTTCCCCTTGCCCTTCATGCCTTTTGATACTCACGAAAACATTGTCTTTGAGTCAGGTAAGAGTGAGAAAGAAACTAGAGTACAGGAGACACATAAGGCTGTAGACAAGAAGGCCAACACCTACAGGCATGAAGAACCCTATGCCTACCACCCTCACAGACCAAACAATAAACTCCCTCAAGGGGAACTAATAGATTTTGTGGTAGCATGAATGGATCCACTTACAATATTCGCAGGTGTGAAGGCAGGTTTAGCTGCTGGTAAAGAGATTGCATCCTTAGCTAAGGACTTAGGTAGTCTGTTCGATGTTATTGACTCAGCTAAATCAGACCATGATAAGAAGAGAAGCAGTCCCTTCTCGTCAGCTAATGAAGAAGCCTTAGACACATTCGTTAAACGTAAGCAAGCCGACGATATTGAGGAACAGTTAAGGGCTATCGTAATATCTACTAGAGGTTTCTCAGCATGGAATGAACTACTTGCTTTACGTAAGGACATACGTGTAAAGAAGAAGAAAGACTTAGCAGCTAAGAAAAAGAAACAGCAAGAGTTGTTTGACCAGATAGTTTTATGGGGTTGTATAATCTTACTGGTTGTCCTAACAGCAGGGTTTGGTCTTATAGGATTAATGTACTACACAGATAAACTTTAAAGGGAGCTTAACGGCTCCTTTTTTTTATGCTTGGTCTGTATTAAAGGCTACACACTTAAAGTCAAGTACGAGAAGGTTCCTTTCTAGTAGGTTATTAATACCTTCCTGTATTGACATCTGGCAAGCCCTTTCATTAAGGAAAGCAGTACTAGCTGTATACCCTCTACACTCTGAGTAGTCTAAGGCACAAGCCAGTACTATAGGAACAAACATCATCCCCCCATCTCCTGTATCAATCTATCTAGATACCACCTAGCCTTCTTCAAGTCCTCTACTGGCTTACCTTTGTAACGGTAACGATGTAAGTACTTCTTAGTGTTGCCCTCAAGATAACCCATAAACATCATAGCATCCATGTTGTCTTTCATGTAGTCGATACATTCAATCTCTCCGTCACCGTAGTGGGGTGGCTCGTTCACTGGATCAGACATTTATTAACTCCGCTTCTGTGTAGGGTATATGAAAGAACTTCTCACCCTCAGATATATACCTTCCGACAGCCTCTTTCAAGGACTCATCTGTTAACTGTGTGTCTTTTATTCTCCATACTTGTTTCATATCCTTACGGAATACATAGAAGTTTAAGACACCTTTCTCGTCTTGGTACTTAGCTAGTAGTCGTTTCTTCCGTTCAGGTATACGTATCTCCTTCCAATGGGTAGGCCAATCTTCTGACCAAGCTGTCTTCACCTCTGCCTCATTGAAGTAGGTGTACCCTTCCTTCTGAGAGACAACATCAGCATAGTAGTCTTCCTCTGATGAGATTATGGTGTGACCCCTCTCAGAGAGAAGAGCCACCAGTTTATCTTTAGCTGTCTGATCGTAGAGATCATAAGCTGCCTTGTCGAATTTACGGTTATCTGTCATGTATTAAGAGCCTGTACAATCACCACAAGAGTCGCAAATAATGCGTATAGTTCTAATCCTGTCATAATTTTCTCCTTATGTTAAGTCCACTATTTCACAGACATCACCTGAGCAAGCCATCGTTTGCATACCCACTGTGTTGTCTTCTTGTTCATACTCCGATAGTTTAGTCCAGTCAATCTTCTCTGGCATAAGTGATAATAGCATATTATAGTCAGTTTGTCCAACCTCTTGATAGGGTGCTTGCTGATATGTATGCTCGTTGTATGGCAGAAATGACACACCTGACATCTCATCGAAGTGTTCGTATACAAATGCACCTACAGAAAGCCACTCATTTTTCTGGACGTTAACAGTTATACTTGGTTTGTGTTCACACCAGAACCTTTGATACACTAACCATGTCTCAAGTTGTTGGATAGCTGTTAGGTCTTTGGTTACTATCGCACCATCAGGTGACTTGATAGGGAAACTAAACACAGTTGTTGCGTCAGGTTTCATTACATCTGGTTCATTAGGGATACCTTGATCCTTCATAAACTGTGTCAAGGGGTCTTTGTTATCTCCTCTAACGGTTCTAATGTAGTAGTCTGAATGTCTGGCATGTATTCCAGAGGCACTGTCAACGAGTTGCGAGACTGTACCACTTGGTTTGACACAAGTAATAGCAGTACTAGGCTCAATGCCAAGGCGATCCGCCCATTCCTTGTTCGTAGATATTGCTTCATTCCGTAAATAAACAAGGGTACTCTCCAATCCTTTGTTAGCTGTTGTCATTAACTTGTTGTCCATTATCCCTGTGAGAGACACACCAAGCAGTCGTTCTTCTTCTGTATTACGCTGCCACACCTTTCGCAGATATGGGAACCTTGTGGATGTACTTTGGATCGTCCCAAGTATTGTGGCACATCTAACCTTTCTAGCCAAGTCTTCCAACGTATCTGTGGCTCGTACCACAACTTCTGTAAGATTGCAGAACTGATAAGGCCGTAAGATAATTTCGCTGCAAGGGTTAGTTCCGAACTCATAATCAGGATTGCGTCTGTTATTTTTTGCAGCCTGTTTCTTACTTGCTTCACGATTGAAGATACCACGTTCACCACTCCCACTCTCAACTAATGCCATCCATTCACGCATGAAGGATACTGCATCTGGTTTCTCTGTATAGCTAACACTGTTGTTAGCCAAGGCTCGTTGTGGTTCATTCTCCCACCACTGACCTGACTTAGCATGACGCATACGGT
>ERZ1046148.1033-NODE-1033-length-15020-cov-20.608754_pt1 | contig 15020 bp, 18 predicted proteins | sample MGYA00383090_ERZ1046148 | MGnify/ENA primary metagenome ERZ1046148 (study PRJEB29581, sample SAMEA5548360) | metagenome | biome: marine; feature: coastal; material: water | depth 25 m | study: Short-term variability in the microbial, nano- and picoplankton... | reverse complement strand
GTTAGCTCTAAGTACTGGAGCTTCACCTCCACTAAAACCATATAATGTACCTAACTTTTGTGCTCTCGTTAGTTCCGTTGCTAATGCTTTTTTAGCAGTATCATTAGCATAATATATATCTGCAGGATTCCATTTATTAGGATTTCCAAATCCAAAAAAAGTTGAAGATGAATTGCCATCGCCCCACATAGCAGTTTTGGTGCTTACAGCTTTATTTGCTATTCTAAATAATAAGTCAATAGTTTTCATTACTTGTGAATCACCTCTAAACCAATTAAAACCTTTACTTTGATATCCTGATTTAGCAATAGAAAATTGTGGATCAATTTGTTTTTTTAAATCTTTAACTACTGTTTTTCCAATTGATACTGAAGATATATACCACGATAGTTTTTTCTCTAAAAATACAGCAATGTCTTTATAGTTTTCATCTACATCAATATACTTTAATGCGTCATTAATAAGTTTTTGATTATCATTTTTAAAATCTGTAAATGTAGGATATCTTTTTATATCTAAAACTTTATCCATTTTAGATGAACCTAAATTATCTGCTATTGAACAGAATATTACTTGAGCGCTTTCGGCTAATGATGTTTCTGACATATTATCTCTCCTTATACACTATTTAGGTGTTATTTGCAATATAATTCCAAAGGAATCTAGGTATGCCACCGTTCTCTTGCCAGACACGGTGTTTGTTTTGAAAGTCTGCAAGTTGTTGAGCGTCTTCTTCAAAGAAGTGTTTAGCAACCACATTGTCTGTAGGTGTTTCTAACACATGCCAAAGTATCTTCCTGCCTTCTTTAATCATCTCTACTTTATACTTTAGTTTCTTTTCTAATACACCTGGCCTTTTATCACCTTTATGAAATCTAACTTTTTGTGTTTTCTTTTTTACCATATCCAACTTATATAAGAGTAACGAGTACCCTTTGTTACCGGTTCTACTTTATGAGGATACATAAAATTACTAGGAAATATTATAATATCACCTTTTGATAGGTCTGTTTTTTCATCTACTAGATAAAACTCACCACCCTCATATTCGTCATTTAAAACTCCTAGTACACTTAATATAGGAACACCTTTTCTTTCACCATCAAACATTGAATGAATATGGTCTGCATGTAAGGCCATCATTTTATTTTCAGCATACTTATTAAATCTTACATGTGAATAACCTTGATACTTGTCAAACCAAGGCATGTTTAATTCTTTTACATATTCGTAAGCTGTGTTGTCAACGATATCATTTAAAGTTTGTTTAGTAGATACATTACCCCAACTCATAGATAATTCTTGCGAGCCACTTCTAGGTTTATGTTTATCTGTTTTAGCATTGTAAAATGTATGTTCTTTAAATTCTAGTGTGTCCATTTCTGATACAGTTTTGGCACATATCTCATCTGATACCACACCTCTATATAACTTTGCAAAATGCATTATATCGGTCATAGTTTGAAATCACTAAACTTGTTGTAAGCGTCCTCTTTTTCATCTACTTGATTTGAGTTAACAATGTTTTGACTTGATTGTTGTACATCATATAATCTCATTTTAGCTCTGTCAACACCAATAATAAATGCACGATTAACACTTGGGTCATTATATCTATTCTTTAATTGTTTTACTTTCATTTGACCTAATGCCTCTAGTTCTTCGTTTGACATTAACGCAAACATAAAGTCAGCAGTTGCTGGTAGACCAAAACTTTCAGAGGTATCTTCAAGACCAATATCAGTTGATACAAAACCAGTTCTAGTTGTTTGTGTTGCACTAAAAATAGGTACGTTATGTTCTACTGCAAGACCTCTTAATTCTTCAGCGATTGCTTTAATATAAAAGTAAGAAGAAATATTACCACCTTTAAATCTACTTGAAGCACATATGTTTAAATAATCTATAAAGATAACATCTGGTCTAAATGATTTTTTCAAAGCCAATTCATTAATCAATGATTTAAAATGACCTGCATGAGCAGACGCTGTTGGATATTCTTTAACAATAAGTTGACCTTGTGTTTTTTCTCTTAACTTTTTAATCTTACCGTCATACAATTGTTTAGGCATATCATGTAGGTCTTCCATTGTAACATCTAATAAGTTGGCATCAATTCTTTCTGCAATTCTTTCCTCTGCCATCTCTAGCGTAATATACAATACATTTAAACCTTGTAGTAAATAACTTGACGCAACATGACACATGAATAATGATTTACCAACACCTGTACCTGCAAGAGCAATGTTTAATGTTTTACTTGGTACACCACCTTTTGTAATTCTATTCATGTAATCTAAATCAAATTGATACCTTTTTTCTTTTGTATGATAAAATTTAAATCTAGCTTCTGCGTCTTCTATGTAATCGTGACCAACTGACTTGTCAAATGATACAGCCAATGCCTCTGATAGAATATGTGGTATTGCTTCTGGTGTTTGTTTCTTATCTTTGTTATCAAGTATTTTAATACCACTTAATACTGCATTGTGAACAGCACGGTCTTTACAAAACTTCTCTGTAGTTTCTAATAACCATTGATCATCTGCCTCGGTATTTTCAACTGCAACAACATAATCTTTTAGATGTTGTAACTCTTCTTCATTAATATCTCTTCTACTATTGAGTTCAATTAAAATGGCGTCTTTGGTTGGAAGATTATTATACTTCTCAATAAATTTAAATATTTCACCAAACAATAATTGTTCAACACGATTGCCAAAGTATTCTTCTTTGATAAAAGGTAAAACTTTTCTAGTGTATTCTTCTTTGAAGAACAAACCATTAATTATTGTATTTTCAATTCGTGATTGCTGTACCATCTTTTAATTTCTCTTCTAATAGTTCTAATAATATGTCACCAATATAATCTATAAATTCAGAATTGTCAAGCAGGATTAGATTGTTTGGATTTTTATCTACTGTATAATCAAATTTCATAGGCAATTTACCATCAGCCTTTTTCTCTGACTCTGGTGCAAATGCAACTCTACCGTAATGGTAAATTACATCTTTGAATTTGCCCTCTGTTAACTTGATACAAGAATAATCTGTGCCCTCTTTTTGAGCAAACACATATTTTTTATTCTTCGTCTTGTCCGTAGGTGAATTTTCGTTTTGTGTGGTCATCAATCTTTTTCAATATTTCTTTTGTGTAATACTTTTCAGGATCTGTATTGATAGACTTACCAAAAACTTTGGTGCCATCTGGCATTTCATATCTTGTAGATACTTTCTTAAAGACACCAGCTTCTTCGCCGAGTTCTAAAAGACCATAGTATCTGTCAAGACCAGTTTTATAAGTTAGTCTTACATCTATTTGAGCATTCTCTTTTGTTATTCTTGATTTAAAGTTTTTACAATGTATAATATTGCCAACTACCTCTGTGCCATCTTTTTCTTTTCTTTTACTTAGGTAGATGATTGATGAAGCAGCGTATTTCAAACCTGAACCGCCACCCATTTCTTTTTGTGGAAACATAGAACCAATCACATCATAAGTATGATTAGTCATTATCATAGGAACACCTGCTTGACCTAGTTTTAAAGTCAGCACTCTGAAAGTAGATTTAACAATTTGTGATCTTGTCATATCTCTTGTTTCTTTACCAGCAGCCGTATCTTCCATTTCTTTTGTAGTAGATAACATACCTAAACTGTCTAATACAAACAACATAGGTTTTCTTTTGTCTTCTGGTTGTTCCAAATATTTGTCAATCACTTTAATTGATTGAGCTCTGAATTCTTGTACTGTTGCAACTGGCATAACCACAAGTCTTGTACTATCAACACCACGGCTTTCAACCATGTCTCTTGATATAGCATTCTCTGATTCAAAGTAAATTACACCTGCGTCTTTGTTTGCCTCTAAAAAAGATTTTACTACACCTAATGCAAAGAATGTTTTACCTGTAGCAGCTTCACCTGCAATTGCTGTGATACGATTGCCTGGTAGACCACCGTAAATAGAACCGGACAATAATGCATTGAAAGAATATGAACCTGTATCAATAAACGAATCAACATCACCTCCAGCAACACCGTCTTTTGCCAATGTGGCATACTCATTACCGGTTTCTTTTATAATATCTTTTAAAAAATCACTCATTATTTCTCCTAATATACATCATTTGTTTATAATTGTCAAGCGTCATCTGATAATATCAATCTGACTTTCTTTTGTCCATATTTCAAGGTCATTTCGTAAACGACCATCCTTATTTAGATTGTCAAATCTTTTGGTGGCCATTTTTCTCCACCATTCTATTAATTCATTATCATGGAATCTATCGTAATTTGGTGCTTTGACAATCTTATCTGTTTTACCATTTACTATATCTATATAGTTCTCTATACCATAGTTACTTACATAATATCTTTTTTGTTCAGTAAGTTTTTTTGCATTTACAATTGTAGATTTAAATTTTTCTAGGTCATCACCATCTAGTGCTTTCTTTACTAGACCTTGTATGGCTGTGGTAATTTTTAACTTTCTACTAGAAGCGTCTTCTTTAATAAAAACACCAATCTTATCTTCAATATAATCTAACATATCTTTAAATGGTTTACCATGTATCATAGGAATAAAATCACTATCAGTTAGACCTTTGTTTCTTAACATAGGTTTCATACCGTCATACTGACTAGAAGATTTACTATTACCATATAAACTTGTGGTTTCAAACATAACTAAATTCATATTATATTTTTTATTCAACATCTCTCTGACTTGATGTGAACAACATAGACCAGCCAATAATTTACCACCAAGATAATTATAACCAAAAGGTTGTGATGGTACAATTACAAAACCCATAATGGCAGTTTTGTTAAACACAGGTAAATCTGGTACATTACCTAGTAAAACATTTCTAGGTCTCATGTTAATAACTGGCGAACCAAATCTCATAAAGCCAACATACTTGCCTGTATTCATTTCTTTTACTGCAAGTTTTAAACTTTTACCTGGAATACTTACCATATTACTATGACTTGATATCATATTAATACAAGTGTCCCATGTATGATTATCTAATTCAACAACTTGTAAATCCATGACTTGTGGTGACATGGTAAAGTCGTCAAATAATTCTGTATCTAAACCCATACCAGGTAGAGCAGTTGGTATAGTTTCTATTTGTGCCATTTTCTGGTCACGCATATACTGGTCTATACGATTAAACTGATCAAAGTAATCAGAAAATATATTGGCAACATGTTTTGCCTCTGTTTTACTTAGGGTCTTCGTCATTCATTTTCCATAATAATAATGCTGGTATTATAACACATAAGGCTGATAAAGTCAATGCTACATATAAACTCATACCTCATTACCCCAATAATCCCAACCATCTCTTTGTTTTTTTCTTGCAAATAACTCTATGTAAGGACCACCTACTAAATCCTCAATGTCTTTATGTATAAGTGGTTTCTCACTATGTCTTTGTCTTTGAGATATAATAAGTTGATTAACACTTTTAGATATTCTTTTTGGTCTACCTCTAGTTGCAAGTAAACACATTTCAGGATTGCCTCTTGTCCAGTATCCTAAACCTGTAAAAAATCCCAAAGTATTTTTGTTTGTTTTTGCCCATGTAAAACCTACGGTCTTATACTTAAAACCCCAGGCGTCTATGACTTTAAACGCCTGGTCTAACATAGGGTCACATACCCACATTAAAAGGACTGAATCAGGTTTAGCAATGTCGCTAACAGGTAAATTACAAATGTCAGCGAGGCTAAGGCAAGGGTAATGTTTTTCAGGACTTTTATCCTTTCCTTTATCTGACCTCGTTTTAAATAACCAAGGAGGGTCTGCATATATCACTCCGTATTTTTTATTTGGGAAATTAACCAAAGAAAGCCTCCAGACTTGCTTGTGGTTCTGCCTTCCACCCTATTGCGTCTAGTATAAATCTCATAGGATCAAGGAAAGTTTTTTGAAATTGTATGTCATAATCAACATATGATTTTATTTTAAACTCATCTGGCAGTGTGGTCATATAACTTATGACATCAAATTTAAATGGGTTTGCTTCTTTTAATTTTATAAATTTAATCTTATCACCTTCTTGTATCAAAGGATATTTTTGTTGTAAACCAAGTCTATGTATTTGATAGTTATATATCAATGCACCTTTCACATGTATTGGTGTGCCTTTGATAAAGATGTTTGCACTGTCTCTATATTTTTTAAGATTGTTACAACTTCTAGGAAAGGCAATAGACTCTGGTTGTAATTCAAAAAATTCTTTTTTAAAGTCTGCAACAAGTTTATGTAAATCAGTTTGTTCTTTACTCATTATAGTTTTAATGGCCTCTTTAATCTTAACACGACAAACACCAGGTGTAGATGATTTAACTGCCTCAATACCCATAAGTTTTAGTTTAGGTTCAGAAAGTCTAACACCCTCCTCGTCAAGAACATTTAACATATATCTTTTCTTTGCAACCCATATACCTTTGTCGGCGATTACTTCTCGTTTCATAACCATAGCATTTTTAAATGCGTTAGAATAATCTGCTAGTTCATCAAAACATTTTTCAATATATGGTTCAATTTTATTATCACAAACTTTACCAAGAAAATCTATGATCTGTTCTTTAGTTTTACCTTTACAGGTTTTTTCTACAAGTTTATCAAATCTTACATAGATTGAATCTGTATCTGAGGCAACAATATAATCTATCTTATCTTTTGTTAATAAGATACTATTAAGATATTCATTTACTTTCTTTTCAATATATCTTATAATAAATTGACCAGCCGTTGTAATACCACTTGCCTGTCGTACATCATAATATCTAAAGTATTGATTACCAACTGCACCATAAGCTGAGTTTAAGGCAATCTTTTTTGACCATTGAATATTGTGGCACCTTGCAATCTCTTTAACAAGTTTAGGGTCTTTTGTTTTTTCATATTCTTTCTTTGCCTTTAACATTCTTTTTTTAAATACAACTCTTTCATTGTACATTTTCTCCATCATTTCAGGAAGAAAACCTTGTTTATCATTTCTAAACTTGGCGCCGTTAGGTGTTAAACAAGCACCCTCTGTTTTAAGATAATTAAGTGGTACTTTCATGTCAATCATTTTATTAACATTGACACCGTGAGAAGATTCGCCAATGATTTTTTCTGGCGATATATTATATTGAATAATTATATGTGGATATAGAGAGTTAATATCAAATGAAACAATCCAATCATGGTCGCCTAGTATTGGTTCTTTTACATAAGCGCCTTCATATTTTGTTTCTTTACTATGTTCTTCTCTTGGTGGTACACATATACCTTTTTGCATTAAATGGTTTGCAATCAGTGTGTCCCATACTCTAACTTGTGAAAATATATCATCATAGTTTACTTTTGAATCATATGCAACAGTTAAACTTAAATCAATAAGGCCAAGTTTATCTTCTAATGCGTCAACAATTTCAACGTCTTGAATATTATAATCAACAAATGATTGAAAGTCTTTAGTATACCAATCTTTAAATGTATCATAGCCTGCGTCATCTTTACCACGACCAAGTTCTAGTTCACCAATAAAGTCTAGTCTATAACTTTCTTGTCGTGTAGGAATAAACCACTTGTAAAGGTCAAGGTAATCTAACATAGAAATACCATACAGATTGTAAACTGTTTGAGGTCTGCCGTGTGTAACAACTTCACCTCTGTTGACCATATTCCAAGGCGACATTCTGTTTGCAACTTTATCACCTGCAATCAGTTTAATTCTATTCATTAAATAAGGTAAGTCAAAAAACTTGGTGTTCCAGCCTGTGATAACATCTGGATGATTTTTAATCCAGAATTTCATAAACTCAAACATTAATTGTTTTTCGTCTTTACATTCTACATAAGTTACATCTGTACGTTCAGTTACAAACTTACCTACACCCCATGTTAATATCTGTTTATTAGATTGATTTTTTACCGTGATACATAACAATTCTTCTACTGGATTTTCTACGTCTGGAAAACCACCTTCACAAGTTGTTTCTATATCAAGTGTGAATATTTTAATATGATCTTTATCCCATTCAATTGCCTCAGGATATTCTGTACCAATATATTGATAATGATATCTTTCAAGACCATAGATAGGAGAGTTTTGTGTAGCCACATCTTTACGAAACCTACGAGCTGCATTAATACTAGTAAACTCAATTGGTTTTAAAAACTGACCTTGTAAAGTTTTATATTGTGAGTGTTCTTGTGTTAGAGCGTAGAGAGTAGGACCAAAATCTATTTTTTCTTTATAGTCTTTACCGTTTAGGACACCACGAATTAAAAGTTTACCTTTATGTTCAATTACATTCTTATAGAAGTTCATGCTTTCTCAATTTCACCGTTACATTATTTAAATCATCATTTAATTGTATCTGACATGCCAATCTGGACACGCCTTCAACATAGTCTGGTTCATACTCTAATAGAGATTGTTCCAGAGAATTTTCTTTTATCTTTAACTTATCACACCATACACTATCTACATACACATGGCAAGTGCCACATGCTTGACAACCACCACAATCAGCAGGTATTTCTGGAAGATCAAGTTCTTTGGCTGCTTCCATGATAGTTCTACCAACTGGCATATCTACCGATATTGTTTCGTTATCTCTTATAAAATTAACTTTGACCATTAATTAGGCAAGTTAGTTTCAGTTATAAGTCCTTTATTTGGTGTGAGTATCTTACTTGTATTTTGTTCGTAAGAGTTTTTAATTTCGTCTTTAGGTTCGGTCATAAAAACCACTTTATCTTTTGCAACTTCAACTTTATCACCCTTCCCAAACGCATTGTATAAACTCATCATTAATTGAACTGGTTTACCAGGACCTAATTGTTGAGGTATAATTACAAAAGGTTTATCTAAAGTTATTTTTTCTGAACCCTCATCTATTTTGGCAATTACATCTTCACCTGTCGTCATTCTTATCACTTTCACATCACTCATATTATCTCCTATTCTAAACTATATTTAGTTGTTATTACATATTTTCTTTGTGGGTTTACTAATACATTTAATCGTTTCATAAATACTCTGTCAAGTAAGATAGGTGTTCTATCTTCTCTATCATCAATAGTAAATTCTACATCTTTATAATAACCACCAGCAAACTCTACATCAAGTCTTACAACATATCTTGTTTCGTCATAATCTCTCAAGCCGCCTACTTTGATTTCTTCTTTTTTAATTATTTTAGATGTAATGGTTTTGTTTAACAAAGTCCATGTAATTTCATTTCCGTTTACTTTAAATTTATCGGCATGTATAACAGGCATGCCTGAATTACCCGTATCAAATTTTGATACAAGTTCACCAAAAGGTTTTATGGTCAAAATTTCTTTGAAACCACATTCTGTTGGCACCGTGTATCTGTTTTCTTCATCAGCAAAATGAGTGATAACTTCTTTTGCGATATTCATTCCTGTAGCGTCTTCAATACCCTCTGTACCAGGCGAAGAGTTTACTTCAAGAAAATAAGGTGGTTGTTTATCTCTATTCTTACTAGGTATAAAATCAACAGCAGTCCAATAACCACCAACTGCCTTAGCAGCCTTTAAACATTCTTCTATTTCTAATTCTGTTAATGTAATCTTTTTAGGTTTAGAACCTTGCGATACATTTGACCTAAAGTCTCCTTCAATAACTGGTCTTGCCATAGCAGCCAACACTTTACCACCTAATACATGTACTCTTACATCATATTCTGTTTTAATATATTCTTGTATTAATAGGTCAGCGTCTTCATCTTGTTTGTGTATAAGTTGTACAATAGAATCTAAACCTTTTTCACTATCTACAAACAATACACCAACACCCTTACTACCTCTCAAAGTTTTCATAATAAGAGGAAACTTAATACCAGCTTCTTCTACTTGTTTATTTGATTCTTCGGGGTCGCTAATTAACTTGGTCATAGGCTGCGTTAAACCATAATCTGCAAGTCTTAATGCTGTTCTATACTTGTCAGCACATATATTAATTGTAGTTCTAGGGTTTACTAAGGTTGCATTTGCTCTTTCTAATATAGATACAAGGTCTAACCAACTATCTTTTCTAGTAATAGAACCACGCACAATTGCAACGGTCATAGCACCAACTTCAAAACCTTTTTTGTCGTCTTGATTATGAAACTTACGAACACCGTCCTCAAATGTAGTATAACCACCTGTAAGTTTAAACAAATAATAAGGGTAGTTTAACTTCTTACACTCTTCTTGTAGTCTATCGGCAGTATGAAATTCTTTTGCGTTATCTGGCTCATCTGTAATAATGAGCAGACGCAAAAACTTTTTATCGCCTTTAGCTTCTTCTAGGTAATTTTTAAACGGTTGTACTTGCACTTTTACTATCTTCTGGTTTTTTGCCTATATTATATTTAGCCACTAAATTCCACTCATTCTTTTCTTTAAATGGTAAAACTTTGATTTGACTTAAAGGCGCTTTGTTTTCCACCAATGTTGTGTTGACAACATCAATTAAATTCCAATCTTGTAGTAATAATGCTATTGTATTTCTTCTTTGTATATCGTTTTCTGTCAAGGTAGAGTTCTTACCATCAAGAGCAAACAACTCTTTAAAATGTGTAATAAAATATTTACCTTGTTTATGTAAGATATGACAACTCTGAAATAGAGTTTTATCTTTACGACTTGCAACACCAATTCTAGTTAGTGTTTCTCTGACTTTTAAAAAATCGTCTGGTTGTTTTATGGTCACTTCAAGCATGTCTGCTGGTGACCAACTTATAGTATCTTCACTCATTTTTTTCTCCCACCTTTTTTCAGGCCTAATTTTATATCTTCAATTTGGTCATCTGAAAGTAGGTTAAGAGCTTCTTTTGCTTTCTGATTACTATAACCATAATACTCTTTTATTACTTCAAGGTCTTTGACTTTCTTTTGTGATAGCCATTTCCCACCAAATCGCTTCTTTTTTCTTATACTATTTATAAAATAGTGAAATTGCATACGTTTTGGTAGAAAGTGTAAACCATTCATTTCGTTGCTATGCATTACTGTATCATAGAACATAGACAAACATCTATTAATAATAAATGTAGGATATTTCTTTTGCCACACAACATCATCTGAATCTAAAAGTGGTTCTTTAGATTCATTTATGGCCTTTAAATAATCCTTTAACTCGTACATTATTTAAACTTACAGTTAGCCATGATTTCTGTTAAACATGCAACCATATTAATCTCTTGGTCTGCCACAAAAGCAGACTTATACTGGTAACCAGCAATGATTAATATTGCTTGTGGAATAGAAGATGGTTCTACTGCCTTATACATCAGCTCATAGATTGTACTAAACAAAGATGATGGTTCTTTATCAAGATTGTTAATGACCCATTTACGCATGTCATTAAATCGTTTTTCTTTTAAAACTTTTACAAGTTCTTTTGTATTTGCCTCTGATAAACTAAACAAAATACCACTATCTATTTTACCTCTAACGGAATATCTTTGAAGTTCATTGATAGTCCGTCTAAAATCAGGATAGTATTTTTGTATTAGTTCAGCCAATACTTTATTATCATATTCAACTTGCTCATTATCAAGGACTTTACCAAGTCTTTTTAATAATGCCTGTGCTGTCTTGACTTTTTGTCCGTTCTTGATAGCAAAGTCGATTACGGTACATCTACTATGTAAAGCAGGTAAAATCTTGTTCTTGTAATTACAAGTAAAGATAAATCTACAATTTTTGTAAAATGTTTCAATGAAGTTACGCAAAGCAGGTTGTACTGATTCGGCATTCATATAATCTGCCTCGTCAATTATGACCACTTTATGATTTGAATGTTCAGTTAATGATACGGTAGAAGCAAAGTTCTTAATCTTGTTTCTTAATGTATCAATCTGACGGCCTTCATCTGAACCGTTTATGATAATATAATCTGCACCAAGTTCCTCACACAAAGCACGAGCAACTGTAGTCTTACCGGTACCTGCAGTACCAGATAATAACAGATTTGGTATTTCTTTTTGTTTTAGAAATTCAGTAAATGTTTTTTTAATATCTTCACTTAATATACACTCACTAATCTTTTTTGGTCGATACTTTTCGACCCATAGGTATTCTGACATAATATAATCCTCACTTTATTCATAATTTAAAATTCACTATCTGGCTCAATAGCAACCCAATATTGAATTGGTTTATTTCTATTTATAAAGTGTGAGATTTTTTGTGAAGAAATAGCCACATCATAATCATCTTGTATCATTTTAAAGTTCTCTGTTTTAAAGTATGCTTTAAAAGTCTTATCAGTTTCACCAACTACAATTGAATAGTCGTTAGATGATGGCGTCTTTTTATCAGTAGCAATTAATTTAATTTCTTTACCATCACCTGTAACGGCAATGTCTGGTAAATTAAGTGTAGTAACACCTTTCATTAGTTTAGCAAATACATCTTTTTTCAATGCAAATGTAACATACTTATCAGGCATGTTTATCATTTTAGTAGGTGCAACTACCACCGACTTATCTGCAAAATAATATTTAATAGCTTGTTTTGAATTACTATCTTTTATAGTTAGATTTTGACCACCATTAAAATTAAGGTCTGACTTATCAAATAAGTCAACAGCTCTTAAAAATTCAGGTAAATCATAGATAGCAAACTCTTGGTCAAACTTCTCTGATACATCAGCTTGTGCTAAGATGTTTTTCAATGTAGAGATAGTTTGTAATTGATTGCCTGGTTTTACTAAAATATTCTGGTTTATATCAGAAAAGTTTTTTAGTATAGCAACCGTATCACTTGTTAGGTTCATTATATATTCTCCGTTTCATAATTAAATTGGAGCGGATACTTGGTACTGCCCCAAGGTCTGCAAGTTGGTAACCTGCCATAATACTTTTATACGATATCCGCATTTGTTCATATTCACATAATACACTAAAGGCGTCCTATTGTCAAGCCTAGGACGCCAATAGTTTTAATTATTATTTAATGTTGATTGTTCTAGCTTTTCTATGATCTGGAACAATCTTCTCTAAAGATACTTTTAAAAGGCCATCTTTTAATTCAGCACCTTTAACCTCTACATCATCAGCAATTGTAAAGTGTTTCATAAAGTTTCTTTTAGCAATGCCTTTGTGTAATACACCCTCATTGTCTTCAACTTCTTTTTCTTCTTTACTTTTTACTGATTCGATTTTAAGGACATTATCCTCGTAAGTTACTGATACATCTTTTTTACCGTAACCAGCTAACGCCACTTCAATATTATAAGTTAAAGAACCTGTCTTTACGATATTGTATGGTGGATAATTGTTAGCCGTCATTGACGGAATGTGATTGTGTACCGTATCTAAATGGTCAAACATTTCGTCAAACCCCACGGTAAACGGTCTTAGTCCAGTAAAAATTGATTGAATTGCTTTGTGATTTGTCATTTTAATCTCCTTTGTTAAGCAAGTTTATATTTGACACCTCATTATTGAGCATGTCATAGTTATTTATATGGGGATTGTTTTTCAAATTACAACCCCCATACAAATTCTTTTTATTTACGCCACCTTTTTAATTGGTTTTGTAAGAGCTACTTTAGGTTCAATCATTTCACGCATGTTCTCACCTGTAATAGCGTCATGTGGTAAATAAGACTTTAAATTTAATGGCCACTTACCATGTTTTTGTTTATATACCACTGCTTTTTCAATTGCATTTAAAGTATTGTCATAAGCTTTCTTCATACTAACTCTTTTTTTATAAGTTGTATCTTTAGTTCTTTTATTACTAGAAGAAAGTGGTTGTTTTGTATGAAAATAAAAATCAGAATGCTTATCTGTTTCAGAAAATTTAAGAATAGCTTTCGTAATTTTTGTAGTTTCATATCCTTCTCCGACAACCCAATGATATTTGTCAGTATCATCATCAAGCACACCATTAACTTCTACACCTGCAACTTCTTCAACAAACTTTTCTGCTTGTTCAGGAAGATAATCTCTATGGTCTGTATTAGTATTTGTTTTATGCAATACCTGTTTAACAATACCTTCAATACTTTTTTTGTTACTTGAAGCGTGATTTTTTATATAGTCTGAACACTTAACTTCAAGTTCTTTTACGGATAGATTTTTACCCCATCTTTCACCTTTTACCATTCTAACTAAAGACGCAATCATTGAATCTTTACTTAATGGTTTAACATTTGATTTTGAATTATTACTATCCCAACCAATGTCTTCATTAGCCCATTTATCCGCTGGCATATAGACATCAAAAATCCAAGAACTAATGCCTAAATTTTTATGAGATTTAGCTCTATGATTACCAACATTTTTAATTTGATAATTATAATGTCTATTGTTAATAAAAATAGGTTCATAATAAAGTGCGATAACTGGTTCCTCATATCTAATACCATTGGTATCAAAATCAGTTTCAAGTTCGCTTACTCTATTACTATCAACATTACCACCTTTTCTGATAGTATTTGTTACTTGGTCTCTGTAAATATCAGGAACATAAACATCATTCCAATCTATGATTGTTCTTCCAAGATATTCTGATAGTTTTGTGAATTGTGGTTTTACCACGCATTTATCAACATCTAAGCTGATAGATTTTCCAGTTATAGTCTGAATAGACTTTTTCTTTACGACATTTATTTTAGTCATTTTTTACCTTTCAGTTTTTTTTGACTTTAACTCTATGAGCACCTCGTAAGGCAGAAAAGTCAAACTGTTAGTTTGTTAATTTAATTAATATACTATAAAGTATAAAAATTGTCAATGGTGGTTTTTGCATATTAGAGGCTATAAAAACCACCAAATCGAGCCGCTGCTTAAGTTCTTTTGAGTGTTGAACCAGGCGCAAATGCCAAACAAACACATTCAGGTTAACGCTAGCGCCCCTAAATTTAGGTGGGCTGAGGTAGGTCTCACCCTCATTATACTAACTTGTCTTACCAAGTCTATCACCGTAGTGCTACGAAGACCAATGAGCCCAAATTCATGGTCGTTTTTTAAAGAGAACGACC
>ERZ1046148.1032-NODE-1032-length-15032-cov-40.749683_pt1 | contig 15032 bp, 33 predicted proteins | sample MGYA00383090_ERZ1046148 | MGnify/ENA primary metagenome ERZ1046148 (study PRJEB29581, sample SAMEA5548360) | metagenome | biome: marine; feature: coastal; material: water | depth 25 m | study: Short-term variability in the microbial, nano- and picoplankton... | reverse complement strand
TAGGCTCAGGGTTCCCATGCCCTGAGTGTGGGAGTACCAATGCAGTAGCTGAGTACCACAATGGCATGCACTGTCATAAGTGTGGAGCTAAGTTCAGAAGCAAAGCTAAGTACGAACAAGATACAGGTGTTGCCACAAAGCACCCTCAAGTATCCGACGGTACCCACGAGATGCCATCTGAACAACCTAAAGGTGACATACCTGTATTCAATATCCCGAGTGAGTTTGAGTTCCCTCAGCAAAAGCATAGACAATTATCACCTGAACTCCTTAGAAGGTATGGGATAAAGTTCAATGCTCAAGGGGATATGTTCTCAACAATTAGAGATAGAGATGGGGTTGCTACTGGTGGTCAAGTCTGTAAGAAGCAAAGGGATTCTAAGGGTAAGAAAGATATAAGAGCATTGGGTCATGTAAAAGACTCAGCCTTATTTGGACAGCACCTTTATGGTTCTGGTGGTAAGAGATTAGTTATCACTGAAGGTTATTTAGATTGTTTATCCACTAGATTTATGATGAATGATAGGTATCCTACTGTATCAGTATTGAATGGTACAGGTTCAGCAGTAAAGGATATCAAGAATAACATAGATTATGTTGAAACATTTGAAGAAGTAATCATATGTTTTGATAATGATAAACCCGGACATGAATGTGCTAAGGAAGTTGCAGCTCTTGTGACTCCCGGTAAGGCAAAGATTGTACCACTTAGTAAGTATAAAGATGCAAATGATTTCTTAGTACAAGGTAAGGTTAAAGAATTCGTTGGGATGTTCTGGGATGCCAAGCGCTACCAACCTGATGGCATTGTTAACCTTGCTGATATTTTTGATCAAGTACTTAAGGAAGATGAGAAACCATCTGTCCCATATCCTTGGGCAGGTTTGAATGATATGCTCGATGGTATCAGGACCTCTGAACTTGTTACTATTACAAGTGGTTCTGGTATGGGTAAGTCATCAATCGTTAGGGAATTAGAATATCATTTACTAACTACCACTGAAGATAAGATTGGGATCTTAGCTCTAGAAGAAACACCAGTAAGAACAACACAAGGTATCATGGGTATTCACTGTGACTCTCAGTTACATCGCAAGAAGTATAGAGATCTAGTAGACCCTAAGACCTACAGGGAAGCCTTCGAAGCTACGGCTGGTACAGGTAGACTTGTAGCTTATGATCACTTTGGTTCTACATCTAGTGATAACTTAATAGCACAGATAAGGTATATGATTAAAGGCTTAGGTTGTAAGACTGTAGTCCTAGATCACCTGTCGATTGTTGTTAGTTCACAAGAGGATGGTGGAGATGAGAGGAAGAACATTGACTCTATCATGACTAAGCTTAGACAGATAGTCCAAGAGACAGATGTATGTATGTTCTTAGTATCACACTTAAGGAGAGCTTCAGGGGATAAGGGCCATGAGAATGGCAGTGAAGTTTCTTTATCTCAACTGCGTGGTTCACAGGCTATTGCTCAGTTAAGTGATTGTGTTATTGCACTTGAACGAGACCAGCAAGCAGACAATGAGAAAGAGGCAAACCTAACGAAGCTTAGGGTCCTTAAGTCTAGGTATACTGGACAGACAGGGATAGCCACTCACTTATGGTTTGACCCTGAGACTGGTAGGATGATAGAGATTGGAGATACAGATGATGTTAAAGAATTCTTAGCAGGAGGTGCAGAATTTGAGGAGTTCTAATGACTACAAAGGAACAAAGAATTATAGCTTATGCTATGGCTTACGGTGCAAGTCCACAAAGGATCCACCAATTAATTAATCAAAGAGATATAACTATGCCTAATATAAACCACACTGATCTACTAGACATTATAGATCATGATGATATCTTGAATTACCTAGATGAGCAAGATGTTGCTGATCACTTCGGCCTCTATACTGTACAGGAAAAGGATAGTGCAGTATTAGTAGCTATCTCTGGTACAGAAGACGCCGCTGCTGCTCTTATAGAAGCCCTTGGATCTAGAGTTCAGGAGCTTCAAGAACAAGTCAATCAGTATGAACAGGGAGGTTTAAACTAATGATCATACAGAACGGCGAAGTCATAAGGATTCAGGGTAGTAGCCAAGGATATAACCATGATATCAATGGTATTACTCAAGATTCAACCTCAGGTAATAATAATTACTTTAGCTTAGACACATATGGAGGTGGTTTTTGGAGAGATAGAGCTACATATATTGGTGGCTTTCAAGTAGAGAGGTTACTATAACATGAGAAACTATGAGATCGTTAGGGTCCATAAGCCCCTAAAGAGACATCTATTCCGAGCTAACTCACCAGCTATAGATCATGTAGGTAGCGTCAGACTTGTGGATGGTGGTAGGAACTTCACGCTTGAGGGATCTACAGGTACTCCTATATACCTAAGCTACTGTACTTCTAGAGATACTATTAATATTGATTTAATTGTTGAGAGGTTAGTGTGATTGCTGCAAATGTTGGTGATGTATTAAGAGTTATTGATGATAGTGGTGCATTCACTAGGGGCCTTAGGGAGTATGTATTTACTATTGACCACATTGTAGGTAGAGCAGGCATTGGTGGGAATGAGGTACCTAGACATATGACAGGTTGGTATCTAGGTTATGAAGGTTGGATAGGTGTTGAAGCAGAGAGGTTAATATAATGCCTATAAATAACGTACAGAGTGGTGAGGTCTTAAGGGCTAGACCTACTACTCAGGATAGGGATAGCTTTAAGTATGGTCAGGACTATACCTTTGAAGTAACAACTGATAGTGGTGGTGTTAGTGGTGATGGCATGCCAAGTTTTATGATTGGTTGGAGTCATAGATATAGAGATTGGTATGGTAGTGATGCCGAGAGGTTAATATGATTATCAAAGAAGGAGATATAATACATGTTAAGTTCCCTAGGACAGGTAATGAAGTTAGAGGTATAGCTAAGCCTTGTCCTAGTGGCAAACCATTCTTTGAGATAGGTTGGTTTAGATCTTACTATAATACTCAGAATTATGAGGGTGCTATATTTGAGAGGTTAATATAATGACAGTAGATGGAGAGCTAGAGGACGGTGATGTCCTTAGGGTTAGAGCTAATTCAGCTAATCAGGAATCTATATTCGTAGTAGTTACGTATACATGTCCTGAGTATGGTGACTTAGGGTTTGATGAAGAAGATACACCTAGTCCTTATTATGGTTGGCATTTAAGGTATAGAGATTGGGCTGGTTGTCAATATAAAGAAAGACTTATATAGGAGGAAGCATAAAAAGATTAAGCTTTGATATTGAAGCTGATGGTTTACTCGATGAAGTAACTAAGGTTCATTGTATAGTTACAGAAGATGTAGACACAGGGGAAGTAAAGAGATTTAGGCCTAGTGATATCCAAGAAGGGTTGGCTGAATTATTATCAGCAACCACATTGATTGGACAGAACATATTAGGTTATGACTTCCCTGCTTTAGAAAAATTATTTGGATTTATATATAAGGGTGAAATCTTAGACACCCTGTTGCTCTCAAGACTAGCACAACCCAACAGACCTATGCACCCTAGGTGTCCTACAAAGGTATGGGATGAGCATAGTCAGAAAGATAAAGCTGTAGGTCCACATACCTTAATGAACTTAGGTTACTATGCAGGTTTACTTAAAGGAGACTTTGGTGAATCAGCAGGTTGGTTAGTGTTCAGTGAGGAGATGTTGGATTACTGTGAGCAAGATGTGTTGGTTACTACAAAGGTCTTCCATTACTTGCTTAAGGAACTTCAGGGTTTCAGTGACCAGTGTATTTTATTAGAACATCAATTCAATGCAAGGGTTCAACAGCAGATGCAACACGGCTGGTACTTCGACATCAACAAGGCCAATGAGTTAGAGGCTGAGTTGTTAGTGAAGATGATGGAGCTTGAGGATGAAGTACAAAGAACCTTTAAGCCCTTAGCCAAACCTAAGAAAATAATACAACCTCGCCAGAAGAAAGGTGGGTTATTAAGTTCCGTAGGTCTTAAGTTCCTTGATGGTTATGAGGATATAATACCTTTACCTGATATGGAAGAAGGGGAATACGGTGTTGATTATATTAGTGGTGCATTCACTAGGATTGATTGGCCTGAGTTTAACTTAGGTTCAAGACAACAGATAGCTGAACAGTTAATACATCGTGGTTGGAAACCTAAAGAGTTTGCACCTGCTGGTGGGGTAATGGTTAACGAGAAAGTCCTTAAGTCTATTGACAGGAAGTTCTCTGAGGCTGCCTTACTTGCTGATTACTTCATGATATCCAAGAAGAAATCAATGGTTAGCTCTTGGGTTGAGAACTATAATCCTAAGACCGGTAGGATCCATGGGTATGTTAATACCTTAGGTGCTGGTACTAGGAGGTGTACTCACAGTGGCCCTAACTTAGCACAAGTTCCTGCTAGTAAATCTGATGATGATGGACATTTAATCTTTGGGTTTGCAGGGGGTTATGGTGCTGACTGTAGGCAGTTGTTCACTGTACCTAGTGGTTATAAGCAGGTAGGTTGTGATGCCTCAGGCTTAGAGCTTAGGATGTTAGCTCACTATATGAATGATGATGCTTATACAGATCTTATTCTTAACGGTGATATACATACGTATAACCAAAAGGCTGCTGGTTTACCTACCAGAAACAACGCCAAGACATTTATCTACGGCTTCCTATACGGAGCTGGTGATGGTAAGATTGGTGAGATTGTAGGTGGTAGTTCTAAGATTGGTAAGAAACTTAAAGATAATTTCCTTAAGTCCCTACCGAGCCTAAAGAAACTAAAAGACAACGTAGCTATTGCAGCAGGTAGAGGTTGGATTAAATCAATTGATGGTAGTAGGATTAGGATAAGGAGTGAACATGCTGCTTTGAATTTCTTATTGCAATCTGCTGGAGCTATAGTCATGAAGCAGTGGCTTGTGTTTGTTTGTGATCAAGCAGATCTCGAAGGGTTGGATTATAAACCCGTCGGTAATATCCATAAATATTGTGGCGAACAGTAGTAATACTGTGGGAATAACTGGATGAATTCAGGGGAACCTTATAGGATATGGCAACCCTGAGCCAAGCCCTAAGGATAGGGAAGGTGCAGAGACTACTGGGGTAGGTGATACTTAATAACCAGATTAGCGTCCAGCCCCTCACTAAGAGGGTGGTGATATAGTCCAAGCTTTAGGAAACTAAAGGAGGATGAAGGGCAGTTTGAAGTACTTGAAAAGGATGTCGAGAGATTCTGTCAGATCTGTGAGGAACAAATGATTAAAGCTGGTGAGGCTTTGAAGTTTAGGTGTAAGATAGAAGGGGAGGCAATGGTCGGTAATACATGGGCAAACACGCACTAGTCCTAAAGACAACTGAGGAGGGATGTATAGTCCCTCTATCACATAAGTTAAATCATGATGGTTACTTTAGGAAATGTATCAATGGTAAGAACATTATGTACCATAGATTCAAATGGCTTGAGGCTGGCAATGAGATACCTGAAGGGTATGAGATAGATCACAAGTGTAAGAACAGAGCTTGTTGTAATGTCGAACATCTTCAGTGTATCACAAGAGAGCAGCACTTAAGAGAGACTAATGAGCAGAGATACAAGGACAGGAAGGATGAAGCTAAGTTATATTGGGAGGAACATAAACCTACCGGTGTTGAATTAGCTGAAGTCTTTGGTGTTGCCTTTGGTTCTGCATGTAGATGGATAAGAGAATGGAAGGGGAGTTAATGCATATGCACCCTTGGATGTTTAGGACTGAAAAAGATAGCGGTGATTATATATACATACCTAAATGTGATAGAGATAAAGTAAAATGTTATGAGGATAGTGTAGTTAATAACGAAGAACTCAAAGCAGTAGATCTTATATCTCTCTGTAAATCACTAAGGTTAGAAGTAACAGAGTCTAACATGAGTAAGATATGTTATGGTTTAGATGATCAACTATAGGAGGAACATTAATTAACACTGGTATAACTAATGAGCTTAAGGCCATGAGTTACTATAGTTCCAAAGGGTACGAGATCTTCGTACCTGTGGACTCTGGTAGAATAGACTTCATAGCTCACAAAGATGGGGAGTTAATAAAGGTACAGTGTAAGACCGCTGCTAAACGGAGATATAAAGATACTGAATATACTGTAGGTATCTTAACCTCTAAGAGAGCAGGGTCTACTGGGTGCTACGAGGTTGGTGAAATAGACGAATGCTTCGTAGTGGATAGCGATAGGGCTTGGAGGATACCATTTAAAGATGTATATCCTAACATCTCTGTAATGCTTGGCTCTAATAAAGTTAAGTATAAACCTAAACATGAGCTACCAGTAGATAGCTGGGAGGTATCATTAGTAGGGTAGCAATATTAGATGTAGACATAGCTTGTTATCAAGTAGCAATAAGCTGTGAGAGGGAACGGAGTTTGGATAAGGTTAAAGAAACTATGGACTTATACATGAGGAACTGGTTAACAGTTACCAACTGTGATATGTACGTAGGTTATATAACTAATTCACCCGCTAACTTTAGGATAGAGAGAGCATTCACTTGGCCTTATAAAGGTCAGAGGAAGAAAGAGAAACCTAAGTGGCTTCAGGCCATGAGGGATTATGTGGTAGATGAATGGAATATAAAACTAGTAACAGGTATAGAAGCAGATGATGCCTTAACTATAGCCGCTGAGTTCTTTAAGTCCCAAGGAACTGAATGTGTTATAGCAACTGAGGATAAAGACCTGCTTCAATATCCTTGCTTGCATTATAATCCTAATAAATCTACTGAGGTCTTTGAGATAACATCAGAACAAGGTCACTATAATCTATGGCATCAGGTAATCACTGGTGACAGGACAGATAATATACCCGGTGTATCTCACGCTATCACTGAGTCCTCGATGGGTAGTTATAACCTAGAAGTATCAGGGTTAGATATCCATTACAAAGAGAAGATGGGGATGTATAAGAAGTACCCTGCCCAAGAACAATATGGTAAGGCTACTGCTGAGAAGTATCTTAAGCAGTTCCCTCCAGAAGAATATCCCATGAGAGTATGGGAACTTTATGTAGATAAGTATGAGGACTTAGAGGATGAAGGCTCCGAGGGTTATGGAGACATGAGATTCTATGAGACCTTTGATCTTATCTATATGTTAACTGAGAGACCTTTAGGAGTTGAGGTTCTTATTGAACCAAGAGAATCCCCTAGTCCTAAGGGTATTAATTTTTTAGAATTTTAAATATATAGAGTAAGCAATATGAATTTATCAATGCACCGAGCAACACCTCACCATACCTTAGCTAATCAAGTAGTGGGTTCTATCTCAATCTTCCATGTTATAGCTAATTATCTACCCTTAATGAATAAGGAACTTGAGGATAACTATGGGGTTGAAGTAGATCTCCACATTGCAGGGAGTGCTGCACTTAGATCAGTCTTGAAGTATCATAGTCGTTTTTCTACAAGAAGGGATGCTGCATATCAGATGCCTGTAGGTGACATTGATTTCTTCATAGGGATTAGGAAGATTAGGGATTGTCAGGGCAATAGGGACCTAGAGGATGCAGGAATAGCTACTAGGGTCAGAGGCTCAAGATCTTTCAACAATCTTATCCATCTGCTAGGTGGACAAGGTAGTTATATTAATTCAATGGCTTCTAATAATGGTTCTGAAAGTCAGTCAGGTGTTATCCATGCTTATCAGTTAGCGCCTATGTCCCTAACGACCCCTACAGTAATCCCTCGATTCAACATCATATTCAGAGAGGGTATGTATAATTCTACTATGTCACAAAATATAGAAGGATTATTTAACTCCTTTGATTTAGATGTATTAGAATGCTGCATAACTCTTACCAATTCAAGGAGGGCATCAACCCGTAACATTACAACATGGACTAGTGATTTCCAAGAAGCTTTAGAACAAGGCATTGCAGTATCTAAAAGACCTCTTGAAGGCCCTAGACTTGAGAAGTATACTGGTTACCTCCAGCACTTAGGTATTCAATCTGATTGGGGACTTCAATAATGGATGGTGAAGATGAACCTAAGGCCTTTAGGAACATGGAGTCAGATGGGGATATACCTTTAAGTAACTCCGTAGCTATATTCTTATATGACCGAATACAGAATGATGAAGAATGGGCTTCATACTACGAGAGGTTGGTATGATATTGCACTTACCTGAGGATACAATGTATGATTTATTTAATGATAGAACTTTATTGGAGATGATAGATAGTGAAGAAACAACAATTGAAATTGAAAGTAAACCAACTGTTAGTACAGATACACAGAGGGTTCCTGACGGACCAACAGAACAAGGAAGTGAGTGATAGTGAAGTACTTAAGAATGTCCCAGAGAACAAAGGGACTCAAGTATACCACGTTAACGGGGACTCATCGGAGGCACGGGTCAGTCCTTTTACGTTCCGTTGGGTCAAGCAGCGGGTTAAGAAAGACAACCAAGTTACTGCATTCAGTTTACTAAAGGAAGCGGGGTTTAAGTAATGACATTTTATGAAACAGTAAGAGCTTATGGTGAATTATCAGCTAGGAAAAAGTATGATGATATGAAAGGAGGAGCTACTATATCTAGAGGCTTGGACCTACATACTATGGTTGAAGTATTAGATAAATTATTTACCCAACGTAAGAAAGTAAATATTAAAACTGCTTTGATTGAAGAAGAAAGTAAGGCATTCGGGAGGTTAATTAAGTAATGTGTTGTGATCCTATAGAACCTGAGGAAGCTGTGGGTGACTGCCCTAACTGTGGTGAACCTGTGGATAAAGATGGTGAATCAGCATTAAGGGGATGTTATTATTCCCCTATATTATGTTTTACCTGTAATGATAGACCATGTGATTTAAGTTGTTAAAGATGGAGATTAAAGAATGACTAGAGAAGAATTTTTAAAGAAACTAGAGGGCAGTAAGATAACAGATCATAATCCTGTAGACCCTAAGTTTCACTCAGAGACACCAAGTACTAGTGTTAAGAAACAGTGGGTCTTAGATGTCCAATGGAGTGATTGTCCTCAGTTCGTAGAGGATGAAGCAAGGAAATTATGGAGAGATTATGGGTTAGGTAATGATAACTACATATCTAAACAAGACGTAGATGAGGAATTAGAAGATAGTTATCCTGCTATATATCATTGGCTCCTTCACAATGGAGTACCTAAAGGGGAGGAAGTTTGGATTCATTGGTGGTGGTAATTGACTAAGAGGTTCTTCCCTGCAAGACCCAAAGGTCTCCCAAAGGGCTATGATTCATGGGATGAGCATGAGCTAGCAACAGGTTTGTTAAAGGATCATGAGCATCACCCTATATGGATACCCTATGTTATCGAGAAGAAGTACCAACCGGACTTTGTAATCAAGACTAAGGATAAAGAATACTTAGTTGAATTCAAAGGGTACTTTAGGGATAACAATGAGCTTATGAAGTATAACTGGGTACGTAAGGTTCTTAGGGAGGATCAAGAATTGATCTTTGTCTTTGATAAACTTACTAAACCAATACACTTCAAGGCTAAGAGAAAGTGCGGTACCAAGATGACCTGTTTAGAATGGGGAATCAAGAATGGATACCAATGCTTTGATAAGAAATCCTTTGAGGTTTACTTTAATACTTTAGATTTTAACTTAGATAATTAAATAGAAAGAGAGAGAGATAGAGAAATGAAAACAATGACTAAAACACAAGTAACACATTTACAAACACGTTTAGCAGCAGCACTTAATAAGAAATGTAATGAAGATTTTGTTATGCTACCTACAAACTATAAGATTCCTAAGGAAGAACTGGATGTTAAAATGGGAGAGCTTGCTGCTTCGTTAGATATTAAGAACATCTCACAATACAACTACAATCTATCCTGCCTAGCACAGCAAATGATTAAAGAAGGTAAGATAGGTTCATTGCAGGAGATTAACAGTAGGAATGCAGCTACTAAGGTAGAAGCAGATAAGTATAAGGCTATTAAGATGGAGGAGATTAATCAGATCCTTGATGAGGCTGTGCTTGGTGACAGTGCTGATGCTCTTAAAGCCCTTAAAGAATTTCAAGGTAACTTGTAATGTGTAAGAGTTGTGACTTAGATAAAGAACCTACAGAACCTAAAGATCCTAAGGGAACTAAAGGACCTGTAGTAGACCCTAGTCATTATGATTTCTTTCCCGGAGTTAAAGCTATTAAGGTCATAGCTAGTTCTATGACTGAGCTACAGTTCTATGGTTTCTGTCTTGGTAATAATATCAAGTATAGATTAAGGGCTGGTGGGAAAGATGATGTTAAACAAGAGTTAGATAAAGCTAACAATTATATTAAACTATACCATGAGTATAGAGAATTCTGTTTGGAGAATTAAATGTTAATAGTACACGTAGATCAAGTAACAGTCAATACACAGCATGAAGCCATTAGGTTACTGGACCAACAGGGAGTAGGACAGAGGCAGGTGATGTTAGCCTCATTAATTATGATTCATAGTAGAGACTCCAATCGTTATTATGTAGCTAAGAATAGAATGACAGGGAGTCATGGGTGGGTGGATCCTTGGGAAGCTAAGGGTCTTATGCAATCCCACATTGATTCTCTGAGTGATGAGGTTATTGAAACTATAAGTGGTAGTCAGGCTGATTGGTTAAGCTCAGTACCAGAAGGTAGAGGTGTTGGTAGATTTGCTGATCTTATTCAGCGTCGGCCAATGACAGATGAAGATATTGCTTCCTTTCGTAGGGATATGAGTGATGTAAGAAGTACTTATTATACAAGATCAACTAACAGAGGAGAATAGATTATTTTAGAACAAATGGTACAGCAATTCAATGAGACATATAAAGCTAATGATATTAGAACTACTGCTACAGTCCCTACAGTTAAGGAGATGAAAGCAGCAGGTGATATAATCGTTGAAGAACTTATGGAACTAGCAATAGCCCATGAGAAAGGGGATAAAGTAGAGATGTTAGATGCCTTTACTGACATCATCTATGCTACTGCTCAGCAAGCCCACCTGTACGGGTTCCCAATTGCTGAGAGCCTACGAGAAGTACATCGTAGTAACATGTCAAAGTTAGGTGAGGATGGGTTACCTATAATCCGTGAGGATGGTAAGGTACTCAAAGGCCCTAAGTTCTCAGAGCCTAACCTTAAGAAGATCTTAGATGCTCAAGGTCCTTAAAGGTCGGAAGGGTTCCCTCAATAGGAACCTTAAAGGCCCACAAGTCTACGTAGCTTACCATCGTAGACAGAAGAAGTACTATGTTGGTGTTACCTCTAAGTCTTTCAATGAGAGATATCAACGTAGAGACTATGACCACCACTTCTCCAATGCATTCTATTGTGAGCCTACTTGGTTTGATGTTAAAGTCTATAAGTTCAAGACAATAGCAGGGGCCTATAGGATGGAGGAGAAGTTAGTGACATGGAAAGAAGCAAAAAGCAAGAAGTATTATAATAAAATCCCCGGAGGAAAGAATGGTTAAGAAGAAAGTTGTTGAAGTAGAAGAAGTATGTGAATATCAACTGGAACAAGAGAGACTTAGGGAGCTTAGGGAAGAACGGAAGGCTCGTGATATAGCCCGTAGGACCCGAAAGAAATCTAATCGACATGCTTGGGCTAACCAAGACACTGAGGAATAGTTGTATATAATCCAGTTCTTAATATCCTTTGGGGCTGTATTCCTCAAGGGATTTCAACAACAGAATGTTATTGCAGGACACATTAAGCTAGCTGGAGGTATGTCATTCTTAATGGCTTGCTTCGAGGTAGCTATTGTGTCCCTTGTAGTAGCAACAGGTTGGTGGTCTGTGGTTCCTATAGGCCTTGGGGCTTCATTAGGTATCATGCTATCAATGATAGTATTCAAAAAGATAAAGATAAAGGAGTAATATTATTACACAATCAGTGAGATTAGTAGCGAAGACAGCATCATGCCTTGAAGAACTTAAGGATCTACAGGATATCATAGCTTACCAAGCAAAGGTATCTAACCTTGAATCACAGGATGATATGTCTAAGGCTCAAAAACTCTTGAAGTACTGTGCAACCCACGGCCATTGGTCTGTATTCGAAATGGGTAACTTAGTATTTGAGATTACTACTACCCGTGATATCTCAAGGCAGATCTTAAGGCATAGATCCTTCAGCTTCCAAGAGTTCTCACAGCGTTATAGTGAGTCAGAGAGATTCACTATCCAACGTGAGGGTAGATTACAGGATGAGAAAGATAGACAGAACTCTATTGAATCAGAAGACCCTGAGTTACAAGTTAAGTTCCAAGAGTTACAAGCGGCAACTTTAGCTACCTCTGCATTATCTTATAAGACAGCTTTGTCTATGGGTATAGCAAAGGAACAAGCTAGAGTCCTGTTGCCTGAAGGTCTTACGGAAACCAAGATGTATATGAATGGTACTGTGAGATCATGGATTCACTATCTTAAGTTACGATGTGGTAATGGTACACAGAAGGAACATAAAGAGATAGCTGATATGATTAAAGATATTGTACTGGAGGAGTTACCAGTACTTAAAGAGGTTTTAGAATAATGGATATACTTTTAATTTTAGGTGGTGCCATAATATTAGGACTAGCTATATCGAAATTTATTATATGGTTTATGGAAGGTAATGATGATGTATAATATCAATGAAGAAATACAAGATGCTTGTGTAAAGGCACAGGACTTTGAGGGATTCAGTGAGGACATATATGAATGCCCTGCTGGTTTCCCTACTGTAGGCTATGGTAGGAACTTAGATATCTTCCCTCTTGAAGACCATGAGTCATTACCTATGACAGAATCTGATGCAAGACTATGGTTATTTGATAGGATGGTAGAAGTCAGAAAGGAAGTTGTAGTAGCTATCCCTCCTGTAATCCTTATGCCTCCTCAGGTCCGCTTAGTCCTGACGGATATGGCATTTAACCTAGGGATTAAAGGGCTTAAGGGATTCAAGAAGATGCTCCAAGCTCTCCGTGATGAGGATTATAAGTTAGCAGCGGAGGAGCTTAGGGATTCTAAGTACTATAATCAGACAGGTCGGAGAGCTAGGGCACATTATAGAACTTTAAAGGGGTTATAGGATGTCAATGAAATCAGAGTTTAAAGAACAGCAAGAAGATGATTACGAGTTCAATACATTCAGACGTAAGGATTATTAATGTTTGTAATAACTAGAGAGATTAATGAGTATGATCAGGATGGTGAGTACTTCGTAGCAGTTAAGAGTACCCCTTGGACCCTTAAGGAACTTCAGGATGAGTTCGGGGATGTAGTAGGTTTACATCTAAGTACTGGCGGTGGTCGTCAAGGTATAGAACATACGTGGTACAATATGTATGAAGTCAAGGATGGTGAGTTATAATGTACGAAGTATTATTAACAATTAGCTTAGGGTCCTTAGGGGCCTTAGGTTTATATGTGGTGTTCGGTAAGAAACCAGAGAATGAAATAGAACTGGAGGATAAAGACTATGACATTAAATGAAGCAAAGAAATTAGCAGAGAAACCACCTTCAGGTACTACATGGAGTGACTTCCCTATGGGCACACGGGGTAAAGTACTGACAGCATTAGCGTTATTGAATTTACATATACAACATCTGGAGGATAAAGACAATAAATAATTATTATAGAGATAAACAAGGTAACATAGCACAGATCTTTCAACCTAAAGAATCTTACACTTTTGATTATGACTGGGCTATTGAAATTGCTGATACTCAACAAGATATACTATGGACTCATGGTGAGATTGCAGTTGAGAAAGATATACAGGATATTAAAGTCAACATGACTGAATCCGAAAGTCATGGTGTTATCACTACCCTTAAATTATTTACCTTGTATGAACTTAAAGCAGGTGTAGATTACTGGGGTAGTAAGATTATGAATATGTGTCCTCGACCAGATGTACAAACCTTATGTAGTACTATCTGCTATACTGAGATGGGAGTTCATAGTAGATTCTATGATAAACTTAATGAGGCATTGAACTTAAATACTGATGAGTTCTACCTAGCCTATAAGGAGGATCCAGTCCTTAAGGAAAGGATGGAATTTGTTGAAGAACTTCTAGCACATGAAGATCCTATGTTAGCTATAGGTGCTTTCTCTATGATTGAAGGTGCAGTATTGTATTCAGCATTTGCTTTCTTACTGAGCTTCCAAGCTAAGGGTAAGAATAAATTAACTAATGTATGTCGTGGTATTAAATTCTCAGTACGTGATGAGAACTTACATGCAATTGCAGGTGCTCATTTATTCAATCAGATTAAGACTGAGACAGGCAGAGATGTACCTGAGAAGGAATTAATCAAAGCAGCTAAACAAATACAAACACATGAGCATGAGATCATTGATATGTTATTTGAGAAAGGTGAGATGGAAGGTATCACTAAGGAACAGATGAAGATCTTTATTAATTCAAGAATCAATTTGTGCTTAGAGAACTTAGGTATTGAGAAACAGTTTGATGAAGAACATAATGTAATCGCTGACTGGTTCTACGAGATGATTAACACCGTTCAATTTAATGACTTCTTCAGTGGTATTGGATCTGAGTATAATAGGAACTGGAACGAAGGTGGTTTTAGTTGGGAGATAGAGAGTGAGTAAGATAGATGATATGATGTATATAGAGATAGGGGGTAAGTACAAAAGAGAAGAACTACCTCAGATTCCTAATGATAAGATAGAGGAGTTCCTTGATTTCTGTAAGAATGTAAGAGGTAAGCAAGTCTGGTCTGCTACCCCTAAGTTCTATAAGGGAATTAAACCCTCTCAAGATAAAGTATTACGTAAGAAAGTAGCACTTAAACGTCTTAAGATTGAACAGCATAGACAAACAAGACCACATAAGATATTTATAACTACAAGGAACCTTGAGTTACTGGACGGCCATCATACTTGGTATTCTTGGGATCATAAATTATCAGATAGTTTCATGGACTATACAGTAGAATGCTGTGGTGTGGACTGCTCTATAGAAGAACTAATACAATTAGGTCATGACTTTAATTTACTAGGAGAATA
>ERZ1046148.1026-NODE-1026-length-15084-cov-14.029942_pt1 | contig 15084 bp, 7 predicted proteins | sample MGYA00383090_ERZ1046148 | MGnify/ENA primary metagenome ERZ1046148 (study PRJEB29581, sample SAMEA5548360) | metagenome | biome: marine; feature: coastal; material: water | depth 25 m | study: Short-term variability in the microbial, nano- and picoplankton... | reverse complement strand
CCAACACCCCCCGACATATCGCCCCACGCGCGCGCCACCATCGACTTGCCCCCCCCCCCACCCGTACGAACACGCGAACAAATCCGCGCTGACCTCACCCCATCTACACGCCATACTGACGCGTCCACGTAACTGCAAGTGCTCTGCCACCACACAGCATTGCTGAGGCAGATCAATTTTTCCATGCCAGCTTTTGGTTGAAATTTTTTTGGTGAAGAGTGATTGGTGAGTTTGCATGCCATGACTCGGCGCATTATGATTATGTGACGGGTCAGAGTATGGAACATCACTTGTGAGCATCATCTTTAACTTACATTATCGATTGATAGCTCACACCCACCTCTTTATTGCATGTTGTTATGTATATCACTGACAAAACATTGAAGATTGACCAAGAATTTTGGAATTTCGGTAATCAGAGTACTATTCTGTCTTGGTTTAGACAAGGGGAATTCTGTCCAAGTAGGATTGGGGAGTTGATTTGCATTTGAGAGGTCACCACATGATTCCAGCCTGTGTCCTGCTACACGACTTTGCTTGAGTAGTAGGGTTAATTCCGCCCATTCGCGAAACACCTACTTTTTGCTGGCGGGACACACAAGAACGGCCAGGTTATCTGTGCTAGACCTCGATTCTGCTCCTCCTCCTTCTTTACTTTGAGACATCTTATTGCCAGGTGTCAGAAATAGCTTTTCTGGTTGACTTATTTCTAGGTGAGCTTGATGACAGAAATCCCACTCTTGTAGTTTATCTCTTTGTTGAAATGTCCTAAATAAAATCCATTATTCCTGACATCATCATTTGTAATTGTTCAAACATACGATTTTCAGTCTGTGGTGTCAATACCTCACTACCCATAAATCATGGCGATTGATAGTAAGCAGTCTGCAAGAAGGGACACAGGCAATGGACCCCGACGACAACTACTTACTCGTGCTGCGAAAAGTAGTACCCCACCTGTTTATAAAACCACCAAACCTCCCACTAAAAAGTTACGCCGCAAACCAAAGAAAAAATCACAAACTGACTCAGCTGCATCTGTAGGTGTGGATAGGGCAGGTGATCAATTGAAGAAAAGAATTCACCTATTGGAGAAACACAAGCCAGCAATCACCTTGACTGGAGGTGATCACCCTCATGACAAGTTTCCTGATGATGTAGTGGTTAACTCCATGAATTCTGGCTATCCAAGTTTGCGTCCATTTTCATCAGGGATGGAAATATTGCATGTGCATCACAGTAAATTGGACATCGAAAATCCCCCTGTCACACCAACCCTGCAGAATTGCATCCTACGCCAGGATGGCGCAATGTCACCTGTCTTTTTACAATGTGAGGATTGTACTGTTTCAGATCCAAATGGAACCAGAGTCCAACCCCCTCGTGGGAAAACCCTTCCACAGTTGAAAACCGGTGTTCGCGGAAAATCATTGTCAAATTTCCAAAAAGAAGGTGGGATTAGCCCAGAATCTCAAGGAGAAAATGCATCAACAGAAGATGATGATGATGATGACAATGATGATGACAGTAACAGTGATGATGTCAGTGTGGATCTGCTGTGTGAGAATCAAAAATCCCAAAATGAATCACAACAAGAAGAGAAAAATGTGTCAGGAAGTCAGGAAAGTCAATCAGGATATCAGAAAAGTCACAACACATTCAATAGTCATGAGGAACGAAGTAGTTGGCAGTCATCTGATTTCGCAAATCCAAAGACAATCCTTCCTCTCATCAAAAATCTAGCAGCATTTGTAGTAGGCAACAAGCCAGTCAGAAGTATTTGTGTGGACAACAATCTTGACAAAGGCGGATGTGCAAGTACTACTATTTCAGCCATTCTTTCAGTCACCCATTGTGTTACAGAAAGAGCACCTGCAGACAAAGAATTCGAACCAGCTCAAAACCTTTTTCATGCTGTCAACAATGCCATCACCTTGGGTTTTAATGTGGTTGATGGGCTGAAGAATGCCAAAGATAACAATCCTGAAGATATTAGGAGTTCATGTGAAGCATGTCTCTCTGTGATTGATAAAATGGAAGGCAAAAATAACTGGATTCCAAAAATCACAAGCCATTGTTATGATGACATGTTTCAGGAAGATTTTCTAGAGAAAATTCTTGATCCAATAATAGCTCAAGATGTTGGCTCAATTGGTAAGTTCTTTCATGTCAGTTGTAATCACTAGTTATACCCATGCATTCTTAATAACTAACATTCTTTCTGTTATTCTAGTGATATCTTTTACTGGCCAAGTGACAACTATACTCAAGTTTTCTGGATCATCTATGATTTGGCAAATTGTGACAAAATCGCCTATTCCCCCAATCGAAACACCAAATCCCTCAATAACTATTTGGTCCAATGCAGCAAATGTAGCTGCCCTTATCAAATTGGATTATTTGAACACTATTCTTTCATGGCTGGATATTGTTGGTCCAAAGAGTAGTAGTGGGTGGAAGGCTGTTATTGGTTTCAATACTGTGTGTGTACCAAGTTTAACTCCAAAAGTCAGTGCGGTCAATGTACGGAAGTTACTTGATGCTACACAGATTTGTTTAAAGAGAAAAGAACTTGAAGGAAAATGTGATGAAGGTGATGGTCATTTAGCTGAAACCGTACCAACAGCTAACGCATCAACCAGCAGTGAGAGAGTGTTGGATGAAGACAAATCACCAGGTGTCCCAGCTGAATCACTGAAACAAGTAGGGGATGAAACATTGGGTCAGAACCAGAAAGACAAATCCACAATAGCCAAGGATGATAATGATGATGAAAACTGCAAGGATTCTTATAATGATGAAAGTCAGAAAACTGCCAATGATGACTCTGCTGTGACGGTTTCGAAACCAAATATAGGAGAAGATGATGAAGTTGATGGCTGTTTCAATGAAAGTATTACAAAAGGTGACAAATCATTTGTGAGTGAGAAAGAGTCAGATGCAGAACCAGCAACAGTTGTCCTAGAGAAAGAAGGTGTTGATGAAACAAAAACTCATGATAACATCATTGAAGACAATGCAAATTTGTCTGATGAGGATGAAAGTGTGATTTCTAGCAAGTTTGGTGAGTCTGCTGAATGGCACAATACTACAATCTGAACCTGATTTCCCTCTTACATTTTCTATGTTTACTGTGACAATCTATAATCAAGCAGGAAAGGATATACATGACAATGTTGTTGATGCATCTAAGTTGTCTTTTCCAGGCAAGGGGTTGAAACAACTTTTGTGTAACCAAAAAGAAAAGCAGGTCTCCAAAGAAGGTGCTTCAGTGGCAAGCTTGTCCAGTGAGTTCATGTCAATATGCAAATAAGAATGGAACTTCTACATTTTCGCTATTTGTTGACATCTTCCCCAATTCGAATATATAATAATTGCAGGTCATGACAATAGAAGTCATCATGAATTAGAAGATTCCAGTGAAAGCAACAAAGATGTAAATGAGAATGATGATTCCACCAAATCAGATGTGGAATATGAGAAATCTGATTATGTGTATGAACATTGGATGAGAAGCAGAAAACAAAACAAGGACATATTTCAAAGGGCTCCTAATCAAGCTCCATCTAAGCTTGTTGAACAATCTCAAGTTGCCATGAAGAAGGTTATGGATGTTACTATCAAAGATAGAAAGATGACAGAGTGGAGTTTTTCTTCACAGCATGGTGGGTTGATCAAAACACAACCAGAAACATTGAAGCAAGCAACTTTGTCTGATGCCATCCCGATTATGTCAGAGATCCGCTACTGTGTCCCTAAGCACATTGAAGACTGCCGAAAAAGTCCTGAATATCCTCGTTTGGCTGGTACGTTTTTGAATCATCACCAGTTGGAAGAGGACACCATTGACTTGTCAACTATACAAGCTGCATGTGAGGTTCTAGCAGGCAATATCAAGATCATGCAAGATAAAATCAATGACGATGAGGATCAGACACCACCATTGTTCTATGGTTCTATATTCATTCCTGCAAAGGATGTCATATCTCCACAAGATGATCCAGAGCTCTTTGATTTTGGCAACAATGATGAATCAGTGTTGTGGCACTCTACAGCTCTGAATGATAATGAGCAGTTGGTGTCTTATCTTATATCTTCAACTTGCGTTGTTCCAGCTTTATTTCCTAAGGGATATCAAGCTAAGAAGAACTCAAAGAAGAAAAAGTTGTTTCCAAATGGAAAGGATCTGTCCCTCATGATGTTTGCAACAATGTCCCAAGATCATTCAAATGGCAAACATGGGCGTCTACGTGCTTTGGCCATTCATGGTCTTGTTGTTTATCAAAATATAATTGGTGGTAAGAGTCAGAAAGTAGAATCATTGATTGTTTCAGGGGGAGAAACAGCACAATTTCAGGGGACTGGAATGCTAGAACGCCTTGTTCAATGTGTTCAACTGAGTCAACAGGAACTGGTTGGATGCAAACAAGTGACTTTATTGGTTCCCAAGACAAGCTTATCTGTGCAAGATGCTTGGAAGCATTATGGTGCAATCAAAGTTTCAAGAAAAACACCTAGCAGATGGCAATTAACAATGGATTTCATTCATTTCAGAGAAGTCCTAAAGCTTCCAGGGTATTCTCCAAGATCAACATTCATCAAATGCTACCCATCCATGGTTGCCAAGAATTATGAGAAGTTCATTGTTGATGGGAACTGGTCCAGGTTCAACTCCAATGTTTCAAATATGGTCAAAGTTATCTCGAAATGTCTTAACAGTTGGTATGATGATCCCCTGAGATGGGAATCACAATTGAAATACAAAGACCATGCAAGAATAGCAAAATTTGCTATTGATGACATTGTGATGAATGAAGAAACCATTGAGAAACGTGCACAATCAGTTTTTAATTGGATGCTTGCTCAATCCATGCCTTCCATTCCCATGGCTGTGATCACCCACAAGTTCATTCATGCCCTACAACACAGTAATGATTCCACCGAATACCCACCCATGGTATCACAAACTGTGCTTGAACTTCTTCAACCATTGACTATTGAAATGAAGGGTGTAAATCACCCAAACATGAAAGGAAGTGTGTTCCCAATTGATTCAGCAACATATCTTGTCCGTTGTAGTCGGTGTCACAAATATCTCTTTGACAAGCCTACAACTCTGTCTGTGTTACTCCAATTTCTACCCTTTTGGATACTTGTTCACAATGGACTGGACCCTGCCTCATTCTCTCAAACAGCAGCTTATCTTAGTAAACTGAATGATGATGAGGAAGTTGTTTACAGTTTTGCCCAATTTGGGTTGTCCCTGTTCAGTAATCGAACTGCATTTCTTGAAGCTCATTCCAATATGACTCAGATGGCCAAACATGACTCGGATTTTGCTTCTGGCAAGATGATAAGGTGTTCTCCAGACCCTGATGCTGCAGAATATCAAAAAGACAGAATCAACTTTGTTGATGCAATGAAACAAGATGCATTCAGTGGTGATGAATTGAAGCTTGATGGAAACATCATTGGCACAAAAATATTTTTGTTTCTAATGTTTGAACAAACATCAATGTTGAATGCAATCTTGAAGGAACATGTTGAAAAGAATTGTCCACCAGCAGAACCCAACTTTGATCCTTTTCAACCCAGCCGTTTTTGTCCAAAGACTTATCAAGGCACTGCTAAGGATCTTGACAAGAAGTCTAGTGAGAATGACAATGTTTCATATCAGAACAGTCTGACACTGTTCACATCATGGCAACTATTATTCAGTGGTCATTATTTACGTGACTTCCATTTCATTGAAGAGATGGTCTACCATATTCTCTTTGATAACTCATCATTGACCCAGATTAATTCGGATGGAGTGGGTGAAGCTGTGTCCAAGCTAGCAGAAGAAGTCATGTATCAAGACACAACAAGAAACAAATTTGGCAATCATGTTAGGAAGAATTACCCAAAAGAAGGAAAGCTTGGTTTGTCAGTGCATAAACATGTGAATATATGGGATGATGAAGTATTTAATTGCATCTATGTAGGGGAGGATGACAGCATTCCAATTGATAAGTGGTCCCAAAGAAGACCATATGGGTGGAAGGTGTCTGAAGAAACTTTTGTTCACCAGAGTCATGCTTCTTGGAAAGATATTGATCAAGATCTTTGGTTTGGTACATATGATGTTCTATCCACAACCAACAATGATACAATTCAGGCATTTGAAGAGATTGTTTTGACAGAGATGTCTATCATCAAGTGCAAGGTTGAGAGACATCGTCGTGAACGCCGATACTACCTCCTATGTGATTGGAAGACAGTACTGAAGAAAAATCCAGACTATAGACAATTTTATCCAAAGTTGTTTCTCAGTGATTATTTTGAAGCAGACAATGATTATATCACCAAGTTTCCATTCAGCTTTATTCAAATGCTTGATAATTGCATTGGCCAATGGAAAAGGTTGCCCAGACCATATCTTTCTGGATTGAAAAAGAAGATCAAAGAGCATGTCACTGCCAGTGTTAGCTCGGTCAGGCTTCATAGCAAAATGGAACCAGGTGTTCCATTTATTGAAATCAAAGAGAGAGTTGTTGGCAAGGGTAAAGGAGGTCCTAACCGTTCGAAATCTCGTGGAAAGGTTATTACAAACTCAAAAGCTATTCAAAATGACTTCTCACATGAGCGTTGGATGGGTACAAGGCTTCTTCATCTATCCAATGTTGGGTCTTTTGAGTCTGTACACCTGGGTTATGGAGCCAAATTTAATCCTCAACCAGGAGATGGTGATGCTTTAGCTACAGATAATGCTGGTGATGAAAAATGCAGGGTCATTGCAGAAAACATGAAACTGTCATGTTCATCAAAAACTGAAGAAACAAGTCATCCTCAACCATTACATGATGGTGTTACCACTGGAAATAATTCAGGTGATGAAGATTCAAGTGTGATGTCAGAGGACATGGAATTGTCTAGCACATTGGAAACCGAAGAAACAGCCATAACATCTTCACATAACAGTCATCCACCAATACAAATTCCTTCAACATGGAAAAACAATTATCATCAGAAATATAATGTTGACAAGCTCTGTGCTCCTGGTGCTGTTGCAATGCTTCTTGATGCAATGGGACTACCATCAATAGCAAAAAATATCTGGACGAATCGTAATGAACGCTGTTCTTCAACTTTGGCAAAGTTCTTCCAATTTAATAATCCAAAGCAGATCCAGTATGCAGAAACAGAACACTACTTTGAAGATCCATTAGAGAAAAATATATGGATTCTCCAACATGGATACAAATTTAATTATTTGACCCTGCGGAAAATTGAATTGAACCAAAACCCAGGTTTCCTTGAAAACATTACTCAAATTGGTGCAGATATGCCTTTACTGTGTGTGGTGAATGGTACTCATGCAGGTGGTTCCATGGCAACAACCAATCATGTCATTGGAATATGGAAGAATCAGGTTCTTGATGTGGAGAGTGCTTGCTCATATCCATTGTGTAAAGAGAATCTTGATTTCACTTGTGGTACAGAGGTTAAGTTCAATGAGATGACATATGGTATTGCCCTCATTCCATCCAGATATGCTGTTTCTATGGCATATCATAATTCAGTCCATCTCATGGCAACATCAGATCTAATTCCTGAAAAGTTTGTTTTTATAAATAAGAGAAGGAAGAGGAAAAGGAAGAAGAACAATAAAACCTGATGTCTTCATGTTTCTAGTTCATCATCATTGTGCTAATATTATGAAGTAACTCTTAGTAACAATAGTTTAGAGAAGCAACTGTGATGATTCAAGTTTCATTGGAAATCATATCTTCTATCATTGTAATGATGATATTGAATTTTCAGTATATATACAGAATTCTTAACTTGGTAAAATGTTTGATAAATGACAACTGTGAAATGTCTTTGATATTCAAGAACTTTAATTTTAATCACACATAACTGATGTTATCAGCTCCCCCCCATTGTAAACATATAACATTTTTTCCTATTATTTCAAACATGATCATCCATGCCCTTGTTTACATCTTCAATGTAGGTAGAATAATATTTACCCCATTTCCTCACAGGAAGCAAACAGAAATGATGAAGATGATGACCTCCATAATCTTTAAACACATGCAATGGTGAAATCAAACATTCAACTTTCATGATGTATACACAAGTTTCAATACTTCCCAAGTTGAAATCACAAATAAATTCATCTTCAATTTCCATCATTGTCAAATACGAAGAAGCAGCATGGACAACAACATATGTATGATCATCCTTTAACCCTTTGTCCCTAATCTCCTTTGGAGAACAAGCTTCTTCTTCAATGAGATGAGGTGTGGGAACACCTCCTTGTTTATATTGGAAAAATCCAAGCACTTTTGCAGGACACATAGAGTCTTCCAAGTCTGGTTCTCTAGAATCAGTGAATTGAACCATGGCAAAGTCATACCATGGTTCTCCCCTGTACCAGTTTGTTGCACGGAAAATACACTCATCTTTGAAAAAAGAGTTGTCAAAGGCACAATGATATTCAGTAAATCCATCCACAGCAAATTCTGCAACCTCCCTGTGTCTATGGTGGTAACCTTGAATGGCAGTCACAATCAATGGATGAATATCAATATTCATTTTTTGGCGTCCCTTTGATTTCCACTTGATAGAGTATTCACCACGGCCTTGCCTATCAACATAACCAGATGTCAGTTGATATCCCCCAACAAGATATTCTCCATTTTTGGTCTTCACTGCAATTTCATCAATATCAAGACCTAAAGCAGGACTGACACTATATCTAAATGCATGATCCAAGACTAGATCTTCATAGCGGCGAGCAGCTACTTGAACAACTAACTGACTTGGATGCATCTGGGTGAGATGAGCATATTTCTTGAATAGAGTTTTCAATAACCTCTCTCCAGTTTGACCAGTGTACTGCTCACCAGCTCCAAACTGTTTGATGAAATAAAGCACCAACTTCATCAAGTGAAACTTGGGCAGTTTCCAACCATTGCCATCAGTTCTAGGGAAGACAACCTTTATCAGGTCAAGAGTTGCTGACACAGCCTTGTCAGCACTGTTTACCTCTGATTTTGGATTGTGATCCAACATCCACTGACCAAATGCCAACATTTGCTTCATGCACATCTGCAAATTTTTCTTACTGATCTTGCAACTTGTAAGAATAGGCTGAATTCTTTCTCTCCCACTTGTTGTATATGTGATTTGCAACATTTTCAAGAAACATCCCACATTTTCCATGGCAGTCTGAAACCCACCACATGTGAACCCATCTCTTGGTGTTGATCTAGGTATATCACGATCACTGTTTCTGCTAGAGTCATCCACCATCAATATGTATAAATTGTCCAAGTCTTTCTTCACTTCCAAGTTTGATTTCTTAGGTCCAAGCATGTTGGAAAACTCATCAATTGCATATCTAACAATACCACTAGCAAACATATGAAGATTGTCACCAGGAGTGCTGCCATAGACACCATGAATAGAATCAGAAAAGGGAGTGGGGTAGTCACCTTCAAAGCAACTATCAATGGGGTGCTTGGAAAATTTCTTGAATTCAGCCTTGATATCATCAGCACTCTTGGTCTTGATGTTCATGATTTCTTCAGTTGTAATCAATTCACAGCTGTGTGATGTGTTGTCCAGTTCATCTTTGCCACATTTACACATCCTCATTGGCATGCTGGTGTTTCCATTGGATTGATAATGACAACATAAATCATTGTGACCAGATGTGTCACCAACAATTAAATGACACCAAATTTTCACCAGAACCCTTTTTCCCATGACTGTCAACCAGATACCCCCTTGCTTATGAACAATTCCTATCTGTTGGATGATGAATTTCAGGCAATTATGCTCATCTTGGAGCTTGGATTCTGGCTTCTCCTTGGAAGATTGGGGGCGTTTAAAGCTGAGGTTTGGGATGTAGCCAAGAACTGATGTGATGTCCACTGCTCCTCTGCATTTCTGATTAAGCCATCCAACCCAGGCGAATAATGGTGATGCAGAGTTTGCCCCAGACATATCAACATGTGACTTATCATAAAATAAGACTAGAGGGAAAGCAAAAGCATTTGGATCATCACCACAATACTTTTGTCTAGCTTGCTCAAATGCAAGGCCAGTATGCATTTCACCATAGTGAGTTGAGGGACTGGTTGGTTTACCAGTGAAAATATCATATCCTTCTGCAAAATTTTCCTTCTTCATGATGTCCTTGTTGTGGAGAATGTGTCTCACAATAGACTCAAGATTATAAACAGCAATGGCAGCTTGTCTTCTCGCCCCACTAATTGGAACATGAACCACTTTATGCCTGAGATCATAAAGTTGAAAGGCATCTTCAACAAAAGAGACAAGTTTTTTCTCTTCAAGATTTCAGTGCAGTCATCAAGTTTGAGACCACGTTGGAGATGCATCATCAATACTTGATTTATATCATCTTGCATGTTAAGAGCAGATTTTGTGGAGGAGCGAATAACCTTCTCCAGATGAACTTGAAACATGATTCTGGGAGGAAGGTAACAACTGTACTTGATTGAGGTCTGTTTATCATCCTTACCAATAATTGTGTCATTGTTGTCTTCAATGACAAAATTGATAGAAGCATTTTGTTCCTCATTAGTCAAATCAACTATGTCTTCATGACTATTGGAATGGTCTTCTACTGACTTGAGATGTTGAATGCTGGTTTCTTTGGATTGAATTGAGGAACAACTACTGTCATCATCAGACAAGTCATGTTTGTCCAGGATTCTGGATAAGTTTCCCAAAAACTTGTTGTCATTTCTTTGAGGCTCACTCAAATCAGAGGAGTTACATGAATTGGAATCATCATCATTTGATTCTGATTCTTCATCATCTTCTTCATAGAGGTCACTTGCAAAATCAATGTCTGCAAATTGATGAATGGTTCTTTTTCCAACATTGACAGGACCCATCATGTCAGCAATACTGGTGTTTTGTCTTTGAGCAGGCATAGTGTTAATACCATCTGGATGTGTGACACCAGGGGTGGAACGATTGCGCTGAGTCATTGTTGGCATCTCAGAATTGGTGCGTTTCATGACCTCCTTGTTGTTGGCAACACCAGCAGGGGTTGTATTCCATGCAATAGATTCATCTTGTCCCCTACAGACAGCCATATGTGGAAGAAGGGATTCACCCACAGTAAATATCATATTATTGCAGGTAGGACATAGCCAGGACTTGAGTGACCCATGATGGTGTTTAGGTTTTTTCTTGGCACTGAGTTGGCTTGCCATACTATGTAATTGGAATAGGAGCTTGGTTGATGATATGGTACACACACTATACTTTGACTTATCACTGGATTTATTGTTAGGAAATACTCCACAGTATGATGGTCTGACAAATTATGATGATGAGGGTGATTATTTTTTATTGTAATGCTGCATTATGTTTGGTTGTATAATATTTTGCTTGCATATCTATGTTCTGTGATGAGAATGGAACTATATTGATTGTGTATGGGACAAAATAATTTTGATATCACACAATTAATTGCAGGAAAATGACATAATGGGACTTGTAGTGCTAGATATTAAGCAATTTGATATAAACTGACCACAACAATGGCGATCCAACGCTCAGAACAATGAGACAACACCCATGTTAGGATACATAATGACCCTAATCACAGACATTATGTAAACTATTTGTCCCATGAATATATCATGATTCCTACATGGCGAATTTTTAAGCATGAAAAGACATTGCAACAGGGTCACTATTGCATACAAGGATTTGACTGTATATCATATACATATAACACTATATGTATGTTCTCCCTATGTATAAATATGTATGGCATCAGTCATATAGAGTCCTATATATGATACTTCTTATGTACACTTATGAGAGATTTTCGAAAAATTCTGGGCCAGGTACATAGCAGGTTCTACTAGAGGAACATATGTACCATAACAAACATATCAATTCCTCATAGTGAGACTGCCTACCTAGAATATGAGGACACATACTCATAATGACTTTTCTTTATAAGAAATAATATTTCTGAAATTCCGCTGACATCATGAACCCTATATTAGTACAAGAAAAGTTGAAAAATATATACCAATTCCAACTCGCAAGTTTGTTCTACTGATACTTATATTAGATAGGGAAATATAGTTAGTCCCACTAATAGTTATATTACATAAGGAGATATAACGGATTGAGTCATCACATGAAAGGTATAAATTCCTACATTGACTGAATCCGCTGATATTTGAGAACATAGTCACTTTATGAGTTGAAAGTGATTGAATCCTGGAAAAGACATGCGTTCCCACACACTTGAGGCACATAAAACTATGTTCACTACAATGTTGTGTTGGTTCATGCTTGGTCTAATGCTCATAATTTTATTATTGAGTAAGGAACAACAAGCCTGTAAGTTTTTTTAGTTATCCAGGTGAACACTTCTATGATAACAACCCAGTGAAGTGATACTCTCAGTGTATGACAATGAGTAACTCTGGAAAAAGGTCGTTAGGGCCAAGGAAAGCTGCCAGTCAGTCAAAATATAACCGGGATAAGGAGCTGAGGAAATCTCTCTCCTTGTCTTCACCATCATCCCAATCATCAACATCTGATTCATCTAGGGGAGAAAGATCGAGGCATATTACTCCAGCGGGATCACGTTCTCATAATTCTAGGTCAAGGTCAAGGTCACCAGATTATGATCGTCACTCTAAAAGGTCTAGGAATGACAATAGTTCATATCATGATGATGAGGGTGAGTCCAGTAATGAAGAGGCTGCACTTGATTCGCGGGAGGATTCAAATCATAATCATACAGGTTCAGAACATGGTGGAAGTCATCCACAGTCATCAGTCAGTGTGCCTGTTACACCCATCATTGATCAAGTTGAAATTCTTAGGGAAGAAAATGAGAATCTTAAGAAGGCTGTAGAAACTTTGGAAAAAACATTTGAACTTCCAGCTTCAGGAAAGAACAAGTTGAGGAAGTACTTAAAGCGGGACATGAAACCTCAGGATCATTACAATCTTCTTGAGGTAAATACATATCTTGTCAAAAAGGTATTGCCTCATGTTAAGTTTTTCCCACACCGATGGTGGATATTTTCAGAAAAGAAGAAGACTATTTGTGGTCGAGTAATGAAACAGGTCACTGTTCCCCCCAAAATTACTGCTAAATGGTATTGGCATAATTGGGTTGCAATTTGGATCAATGACAAGTTAATTGCCATGCGGTCAAACAATAAAGAGGATCAGAGAAAACAATATTTCAGTGAGTAACCAATTGTTCATGCACATATTTGCAGTGATATCTTGTCTAACCTTTTTTTGAATCAGTTGACTATACAACAGACAACCTATTGAAAGAAGATGAAAATGGAAAGATTTTGATGGATTTCCGAAAGAGATTGCCAAATGGAGACAATAGTGATCTCACTTATGAAGATGCATTACCGTTGCTGCATTTTCTAGACAAGTATGCCACCGGATTGATTGGGTACCGTACACTTGCATTGTTCTACAAGCTTAACCGTGACAAGACTCTGCTGGATAAGTTGACTTCCCATGACATTGCTTATTCAATTTTGTTGTATGAAAACTCAACACTTGTTTGGAAAGAAGATTCAAAAATACGGGTTGATAATCCTGCAGCAAACAGGTCAGAGAGATTGAGAGTTGAAAGACATGAAGTAGCTAAATACCACAAAAAGAAAGGAACGAAAATTCGGTTTGGATGTGATGGGTGGACAGAGGAGGGAAAGCAATATTTTTGGCAGATCAAAAAAGAAGTGGATGCAATGAAGAAGGATGAATGCTTTTGGGACACAATCACAAAACAATGGAAGGTTTATTGTGAAAAGCATATGATTGTTAAATATGTGGATAGGGTTGATAAGGCAATTGATGAGAATGAAGTAAGAGATGACACAATGGATGGACTAATAAGTCTTCCTGATGATGATCCAGATGAATTTAATGATGAACTGGATAACAATTCAGGTGAGGATGGAGATGGTAGTGACTGACTGAGAATATAATGGAATGGGGATGGGACTATATGTTATGAATAAATGGTACTTGGGTAATCATTGTTGGGAAAATGAACTAATAGCAGTTATGGGACTGTGAAAGGGTACATATGATGCAGAGTTGACTAAGGTGAAATTAATTAAATTGAGATGAAACTATTTTAATTCTGATCAAACTAAATACATTTTGATGAAACATAATTGAGACTTCATGGGACAAAATGTCCGAAAATAATCGAACTTAGGACATTGATGTATCTCGCTCAAAGTAGGCTCACATGGGACAATTTTTTTGAAAGAAGAATGGGAAGATTTCCATATCACACTAATTTGTACCATGAGCAAAATATTGACTGTAAATGAAATTAGAAAATGATGTATGGGACTAATTGTTTGATATAGAAACAATTGTTTGATAATGAAACATTGATGGGACAAATAGTTCGATTTTCGAACAAATTTGATAATCATTTCATTTTTCACCAGAATTTTAAATGTTGAAAATCACACTTTATACATTGTAAAACCCTACAAACAGTTTGATATGATCCGATTCTAATTTTGTATCATAATATTTTCGAGTACTATATCAAGCTATATGTGTGCAAATCGAATTTAACAGCGACCTGTTTTAGATATTTTTGTCCTATATTTACAAAAAAACAATTATGTATCAATCCTAAAACATTGGAACATGAATTTGTTAAGTTTGAAAATGTAAAGGTTTCATTTAAGTATTGTTCGAAAATCAAACTAAATTGTTCGATCAAAATATTATTGTCCCATGATATTTGAAAATCAAAATATTTGTCCCATTTTCAATCCTAAAACTTTTTGATCGAACTTATTTGTCCCATTATATTTGATTATGGGACTATTTCTTTATATGATGGGACAATTTCTGCGATTATCGAACTTGCAATTATCTATGGGACAAGTCGTGCAACTTTTTTGTCCCATAAGCGAATCCGCTAAGTTCCATCTGAAAAAGTCCCATTATGGGACTGAATTGGTATTCTGATGCATGTGACGTCACCTTGTTTCGACACAAGTCCCAATAGGCACTCCAGGATGAGCA